>Ga0187894_10000685_pt1 | contig 45549 bp, 53 predicted proteins | sample GBC1701081metaG_FD_136650 | JGI IMG/M metagenome (GOLD analysis project Ga0187894, IMG submission 136650) | White microbial mat communities from a lava cave in the Kipuka Kanohina Cave System on the Island of Hawaii, USA - GBC170108-1 metaG ... | reverse complement strand
TTGCAACTGGTCGACGCGCTAGCCAGCCGCTGGGGAATCACCGGCAACCACACCAGCTGGACCGTCTGGCTCGAAATGGACCGAGAATCCGACACCCTCTCCCCACCCCACGAGGCGGCATAAAAGTGCCACTAGTCCCGGTGGGGCCTGCCGTGAAGCTAACCGGCACGCCCCACCGGCACCACCTCAGCCGGCATCTTTCGCGCACGTGTCCGATTCCCGGCACATTCTTGCCCCATCACCGAACATCCAGCCCGATTTTCTGGGCCTGCGAGGAAGGGGTCACGATGGAGCACCCCACTGGATGAACGATCTTGACGTCGACGAAGCAGGCCCCGATCATCGGGCGTTCGGTGATGGGGGATACAGCTAGCCCCAGACTGGACAGTCCGTCGGGGGCGGCCAGGTGCGAGAGCTTCCTTACCACTGCCAAGACATCCCGCACGCCTCAAGACGCGCTAGCCGCGCTGGGCCGGGACCGGCGCGTAGTGTCGCATGCCCGGCTCAGCGCGGCCGGGCGCTGGCGACGAGCGTAGCGAGTCGCCCTTGACCCAGTAAAGAAAGTTCTCACCAACTGCCGTCGTGCTGATAGCGAGTTGGCATGGCTAGGCGGGTTGGCGTCTGGCGAGGTCTGGGCGTTCGACGACGATCGTCCTGTCAGCGTTGGGTTGAGGAAGAGCGTTAAGTAATTCTGTGGGCAGGTGATTGCTGGCGTTCCACATCTCGATACCAACGACCTGCCCGCTGAAACAGTCGCGTTCGATCAGCCCCCATGGATAGTCTTCGACGCGCACGTGATCGGCGTCGCGGCCTTCTAGAAGCAGCCACACGATATCGGTGTCGTGGTCGTAGTGGTTCATTACATCTAAGGTTACCGCTGTCGCCATACTGTGACTACCCTTGCCGTGGTGGAATCGCCGTGATGGGGCCAATTGTAGACCATGATCATGCCTTCGACGGCGAGTTTCCAGTCCGCTTGCGCGGGGTTACGCCGGCGTCGGTGGTGATAGGTGAGGATTGCCTCGCCGACCATTTGTGGGTCAAGTTGGGCATCAGCGCAGCGGTCAAGCGCATGTCGTGTCAACTCGACCCGGTACGGCGCGTGTCTGCCCATTGTTTTCCTCTCCAGATGCTCGGCAGCATTCTTAGCCTCGATCTTGATAGCTAGGCGACCAACCACGGGCAAACGCCGCAAACCGACAATGGGGAGAAGAACTCGCCGACCGGACAATCACAACCCGATGGCTGCCGGCGATTGTTCAGCGCGGATCAAGATTACTCGAGAATCAGGCGTTGTTACGGCTATGTTGTCACGCGTCTGGTGCCCGTTCGAGAGGGTAGCTGATTTCGAAGAGGTCTGCTGACATGCGGGTGTCATTGACCTCAAGGGGTTTGTCTTCCTGGTTGAGTGTGGTTCGTAGGATGCGTAGAACCGGCACACCGGGGGGGAGCCGAAGGGCCTTAGCTTCCTCTGGGGTGGGCATGCGGGCGCTGACTGCCTCGACCCAGTGCAGCTTGTGTCCGGTTTCTTCCATCCGGTCGTAGATGCCACCTGGCCCGGTGTCGGCTCGTTCGAGTTGGGTTCCTCGCGCGAGCCATTCTGGTAGGTAACTGGTGGCGAGCTGGAGGGGTGGTCCGCCTGGTTCTCCCATCTGGCGGTCTCGTATGACCACGGGGCTACCTACGGGGATCGCGAGTAGGCGAGCAATTTCTGCGGGTGCTTTCCCCCAGCTTGCGGTTGGCTTTACTATCGGTCTCCAGTTGACTGCTTGCGGGTCGAAATAGTAGCCGATTTCGTCTCGGTGAACCTGACGGTCTCGAGTAACCCGCCGTCGCTCCGGGTGGGTGCGCACGAAGGTCCCGCGCCCGTGCTCACTAATGACGAGCCCTTCGGTTTCTAGAAGGCTGATCGCTTGGCGAACGGTGGGCCTAGACAGGCCATACTCTCGGGAAAGCTCAGCTTCGCTCGGAAGCGCACCCCCCGCTGGGTAGGTTCCATCCAGGATGGCGCTGCGTAGCAGGCTGGCTAGCTGCTGGTAGCGCGGCACCGGGTCTATGATGCTCAATTCTCCCCCTCCTTCCTGGGCTGTTTCAGTCTAGCAACTTAGCTTAACGTCTGACATCCAAGGTCTTGACAAGAGCAAGAGCCTTCCTTCATCATCTTGTAAGGACGACTTACGTCTAAGGACATGTGTCCTGTTTATGAAACGAGGTGCGCTATGCGTGAGATTCCTGTTGATACATCGGGTTTGCAGGTTGTTTGTATGGGTGAGCCGTCGCCGAAGGTGGCTGATCGGGCTACGGGCGAGGTGAAGACGGATGCTGAGGGTCGGACGGTGTGGCAGGTGGAGGTGGCTGCTAAGCCGGCTGATGCGTCGGGCGGCATGGTTCGAATATCGGTGTCGGGTGAGCCCAAGGGTTTGACCTTCGGTCAGTTGTTGCGTGTCGAGGGCCTGGTGGCGTTGCCGTGGGAGCAGAACGACCGGCACGGGATCGCGTTTCGCGCCGCGAAGATCGAACCACTGTCACCGTCAACCGCCTCAACGAAGCCGGTTCGTGGCGGGGGTGAGGGCTGATGGAGCGGCGGGCGGAGTTTATCGCGGGGGTGCGGGCGTTGGCGGCGTGGTTGGAGGTCAACCCGCAGGTGCCCGCGCCTGGTGATAGGCGGTTTTTACTGGCCTTGCTGACCAATGGCGCGGTGGAGGCTTTCGCGGCCGAGCATGGGCTGCGGGTCTGCTATGACGAGGAGGGTAATGCCTCGTGCCGGGTGATCTTCGGCCCAGTGTGCTACCGCGCCTACGGGTACGTGGATTTTCAGGCTCACTGTGAGCGCTCCGAGAAACGTGACGCCGAGCAATACGCGACCCGTCACGGCCTGCAACTTGTCCCCGCTCACAAGGCCCAGTGATGAGTTCGCAAGCCCCAACTGAGCAAGCGTGTCGGGAACGTCAGATACGGCGGCGTTCCCGACGGCTTGCCCGCGCCGCGCGGTGGACCTGGAAGACGCTAGCCCAGTGTCGGGGCGTGGATTTGGTCGCGGTGGACCCTCGGACGGAGCGGAAGTTTTATCCCCGGCTGCGGGTGAGCCGTGATGGATATGGGTTCACCGCCCAGTGCGCAATGTTGCCGGGCCAGACCTTCGACCAATACCAACGCGCGGCAGCGGCGATCGTCGAGGCCTGGGGATGCGTCCGCCTCCACGTCTCTAAACCAGCTCCCGGTCTGGTGCGGTTTCGTGGCCTGGTGGTGGACCCGCTCACCGAACCCTACGTCTTACGCCCCTCATGGCAACCAGCCAATCCCCGAGCGCTGCATCTGGGCCGGGATGAACATGGCCAGGACGTGCATATCAGCCTCGCCGGGATATCTGGGCTGACTGTCGGCGGGCTGTCCGGATACGGCAAAACCACGCTCATTGCCTATTGGCTGGGCCAGCTCGCCCCCAACCCGGCCGTTGGGTTCGTGATCTGTGACGGCAAAGGCGGCGGGGACTATGAGCCCTACCACGATCGGCTGTGGCTGCACACCGACGACGATTTGACCTCCGCTCGTGACACCTTGCAGCGAGTCTATGAGCTGATGCGGACCCGCCAGCAGCAAATCCGCCACGTGCTGGGGGTCACGAACGCCTGGCATGCTGGCCCTTCACCAGCCTGGCCTCTGGTGCTCGTAGTGGTGGATGAGTGTCACACCTACTGCCAAACCACCGGACGTAAAAAAGACGACCGAGAGCTGGCCTATGAATGCGCCTGGCTCATCGAACAGTTGGTTCGCAAAGGCCGCTCCGTGGCCATCACCACCATCGTGGCTACCCAAAAACAAACCGGCGACTCGATTCCGACCGCGATTCGGGATAACTGCCAAGCCGCGTTGAGTTTCGCCGTGAAAACCCGTGAAGCTGCTGTGGCCGCGCTCGGCGACGACATCAGCGACTACCCCGATGTCTCCCCGGTCAGCCTGTATGACCCGGCGTATATCGGTGTCGCCGTCACCGCTCTGCCCGGCCACCCCGGCTTCGTGCGTGTGCGCACCCCACGCGTGGAGGAAACCGACCTCGCCCTCATCGCCACCGCCTCCACCGTGCTCACCCCCGACCCCGAAACCACGCTGCCCCAATCTGAGCTATCTCGTCCTGTTGACATCGCCGCGTGAAAGGAGGATGCGACTTTTCGACCTGAACCCAACGAAGGCGGCCCCGCCGCGTGCGACTAACACGGCGACGGGGCCTTGATCCCCAACCCTCACAAGCAGGGAGAGGACCCAATGACCAGTATTCCCGATTGTCCGGCCTGGTGCACAGCCATTCATTCCGAGGAGGAGGTGACCGCAGCCATGACCCACACCTCGACCACGAGCATGATCCCGACCGGCGACGGCGGGACCGTCTGCGTTCAAGCCAGCCTGTACACGAGCACAGGTCTGGTGGAGCAGTGGGTATACCTCGACGAACACCCCCTCGCCCCGGTGCGTGCCGTTGATCTGGCCTACTCGCTACTGCGCTGCTCTGGGCTGCACCAGGACAACCTCGGTGCGCACGGGCACGCCTATATCCACGGCTACCGTACCGCCCTCACCGACGCGACCCAGGCCATCAGCCAGCTCGACACGCAGTGTTGGCGCTGCGACGGATCCGACCAGCGCGAGAGCGGTGAGTGCTCGTGAAGCTGCTCGAGGTGCGGTTAACCGGCTCTGACGGCCAAGTCCGCGGTGCGCTGTATCGGCTGAAAAAGACCTTCACCGTCGTACGCATGAGCCCGGTCTACACCCCTGAGCCACCGTCGAAGATCACCCGCATCTACCTGCACATCCGCCAACCCTGGGAAAGGAGGTGACCCACGATGAGCTTGTTTCCACGGCAGCCATCCTCCATGCGCTGCGCGTGCTGCGGGGCGACAACCCCGGTCAGCGACGGCAACCCGCTATGCCCGCCCTGCCAGCACGCCAGCTGCGACCACTGCCCCTGCCAACGCCTCAGCCGGCGCATTAACCCGACATACAAGCCCTGATGCGCGCCGGGACTCCGACACCTGACGGGCTCGGCCTGATCGACAGGAGGTGATCTGAATGCGTATGCCTCACCGACGCCTACCGTACATCGATTGCGCGTGCTGCGGGGCGAAAGCCCCCAACACCAGCAGCAGCCCGTACTGCCCGGCTTGCCGGTCCGCCGGGTGCGACCACTGCTGCCGTCAATATCCCCATAAACGCTAATCCAGAAAGGACACCCTACCCATGCGCACCCCCTGTCCCACCTGCAAAGGAAACGGCCAGCTGGCCTATGACACCTTCGACCCCGTTAGTGATCCCCGATGCCTGCGGCCAGTCAAAAAACGCCGCGATGTGTGCTGGCGCTGCGGCGGCAACAACCACCCCACCTACTAGCCATCTCAGGCACCCCTGGAGGTGATTTCGATGCCTGTTTGTGACTGCAAAGGCAGCGGCTACACCACGGACGCGATGTGGGACAAAACCCGCAACGACCGGCCCGTCAAAGGAGCCACGATCATCGGTCACCAGATCGCGTTGTGCCCCTGCCGCTGCACCGGCAACAAACCCTAACCCCTCTCAAGCGCCCCGAAGGCGGCGTCTCGTTTGACCGCGAACACTGCCGCCTGGGGGCACCTGCTCCCGCTTGCACAGGAGAACCTCAGTATGCCTGTCCCCGCTATGCCTCCAACCGGGCCATGCCCGGCCATCAACCCCAGCTCTGCGTATGGGAGCAAGTGTCTTCAGCCGGTGCTGCTCAAAGGCCACATCCAGGTGCTGGACAACCAGTTGAACTGCCGCACGGTGTTCGACTCGCGTAATGAGCCGGGTGGGGTGCTGCGAGTGGCCTGCAAAACCCGCCGCGCCTCCCGCTGCCCTTCCTGCGCTGAGGTCTACCGCAAAGATACGTTCCAGCTGATCCGCGCCGGACTGGCCGGCGGTAAGGATGTGCCCGAAACCGTGCGGGACCACCCCCGTGTGTTCGTCACCCTCACCGCCCCGAGCTTCGGAACCGTTCACACCCAACGCACCAGCCCCACCGGACGAGCCCTGCCATGTCACCCCCGCCGAAACACCGGAACCTGCGAGCACGGAAAACCTATCCCGTGCCCAATCCGCCATGGTCAAGACGATGAATGCCTCGGTCAGCCGCTGTGCCCAGACTGCTACGACTACCGAGCCGCTGTGCTGTTCAATGCTCATGCTCCGGAACTATGGCGGCGCTTCACCATCACCCTACGCCGCCACCTCGCCCACCTTGCCGGGCTTACCACTGGTGAGTTCGCCGAACAGGTGCGGCTCAGTTTCGCTAAGGTCGCCGAATTTCAGCGTCGTGGAGTGGTGCATTTCCACGCCGTGATCCGCCTCGATAGCCCCATCGACCCAATGGCACCACCCCCGGCATGGGCAACTGTTGACCTGCTCACCGAAGCTATCGAGAGCGCAATGCGGACTGTAACCGTACACACCCCTCCCGCCGAAGGCCTGCCCTCACAAGTCCTGCGATGGGGCTCCCAGCTCGATATTCGCCCCATCGACGCGTTCAATAACAGAGAGATCACCGAGCAGACCGTCGCCGGGTACATCGCGAAATACGCCACCAAAGCCGCCGAGGCCACCGTGGGACACCTCGACCGGCGTATCACCGGACCCAATGACCCAAATCTCGCCGGCATCAGCGCTCACGCCCAGCGCATCATCGAGGTCTGCTGGCACCTCGGCAGCCTCCCAGAGTTGGAACATCTACGGCTGCGGGCCTGGGCGCACATGCTCGGCTTCAAAGGCCACTTCAGCACCAAAAGCAGAAGATACTCCACCACGTTAGGAGCACTCCGAGCTGCCCGCGCCAACCACCAAGCCACCGAAACACGACACCGATACGACCTCCCCGACCCCAACGATGACAGCACCCTCGTGGTCACCCACTGGCGCTACACCGGGAGGTCTCCACGCCTTGTCGACCTGATCACGAAAGGAGGTGACGAGGATGCCAGGAATCAACTGCCCCACCTGCGGCAAACCAGCCGACTATGACTCCCGCCCGTGGTGTCAACGCTGCTGGCCCGACTTCCCCCTACCCACCCACGAACACCCATACCTGTTCCCGAGGAAAAGCAGCCATACGAGAGGAAGGAATCCATGATCGAGCTGTTGACCGTCCCTGAGGTCATGACCGCGCTCCGGCTGTCCCGCGCCAAGGTCTATGACCTTATCCGCGCCGGCGAACTGGCCACCGTGAAAATCGGCCGATGCCGACGCATACCGCCCGGCGCTGTGAGCAACTACGTCGCCCAGCGCCTTGAGGAAGATAGCTATGTCTCAGCATAAACGCCGCGCCAACGGTGAAGGCACCATCTACCAACGCAAAGACGGCCGTTGGGAAGGTGCGGCATATGTGCTCACCATGTCCGGTGTTCATAAGCGCGTTCGTGTCTACGGCCGTACTCGTGAGGAAGCGCGCCGGAAACTGACAGCTTTACTTCGTCAGGCGGACCAAGGCGTCCCGGTTGTGAACGAAAGCTGGACAGTCGAAAGGTATCTGACCTATTGGCTCGCTGAGGTCGTGAAGGTCGAGCGGCGTCCGAAGACATATCAGGGATATGAGGGAGTTATTCGTCTTCACCTGATCCCGGCTCTTGGCAAGAAGCGTCTGGCCCGGTTGGGCGTACGTGATGTCCGACTCTTCCTGAACCGCATAGCAGAGGAGTGCCAGTGCTGTAAACACAAGTGGGATCGAGAGCGTCGCAAGTGCTGTGCTATACGGAATTGCTGTAGAACACGCCTTTCGGTTCGGATGGTCCAATCCATCCATGCAGTGTTGCGGAACGCTTTGCAAAACGCTGTACGTGAAGAGATCGTTTTACGCAATGTGGCAAAGCTTGTGCAGGTAACTACTCCTAAGTACAAAGTGAACCGAGGTCTGTCGGTCGAGCAAGTCCGCAAGCTCCTTATGGCAGCGCGTGCTGATCGGTTACATGCTTTGTATGTCTTAGCGCTTTATCTTGGCCTGCGCCGAGCTGAGTTATTAGGGCTGCGTTGGTCTGATATTAATCTTGGTGCGGCAACGTTGGAGGTCAACCAGACCTTGCAGCGTGTGAATGGCGCCCTACGATTCCTGCCGCCTAAAACAGAAAATTCGAAACGCACCATCCCGTTGCCTCGAGTTTGTGTTGATGCATTACGAGAGCACCGGGAACAGCAGGTTAAGGAACGGTTCGCGGCCGGTTCTGCGTGGCGAGAGGAAGGGCTGGTATTCACCACGAGGGTCGGTACTCCCATTGAGCCGGACAATCTGCGCCGCAGTTGGTATCCGCTGCGGGAGACTCTGGATATGTCGGTCCGATTTCACGACTTACGGCATACCTGCGTCACGCTGCTGCTGGACCTCGGCGTTCCCCCGCATATCGTCCGCGAGATCGTCGGACATAGTGATATTGGTGTCACGATGACGATCTACGCCCATGCATCACTCGATGAGCGCCGCCGAGCACTGCAGCGTCTGGATGATCACTTGAAGTGACGTTGCCGTCACTGTTGCCGTCAACGCGGCATGCGAAAACATGACCCGTGGATTTGCTGCGTGGAAGCTGGTGGGCAGGGGCGGTATCGAACCGCCGACCTTCCGCTTTTCAGGCGGACGCTCTACCGACTGAGCTACCTGCCCACATGAACACGGGATGGACGCTGCGTAGGTGCGGTCCCGACGGGATTTGAACCCGCGGCCTTCGCCTTGACAGGGCGACGAGCACTCCAAACTGCTCCACGGGACCAGATGTGACGAACTTCAACACTAGCCTACGCGTACCCCCAACGGGATTCGAACCCGTGCCTCCGCCTTGAAAGGGCGATATCCTAGGCCTCTAGACGATGAGGGCGCGACAGACCACGGAGTCCATGCCGTTGAAGATTAATCTAGCATAGGGCATCAATGCTCTGATCGCCAAGGTGCGTTGCTGGCGTTGTCATCAGATCAAGTATCCGGATGGCAGTCGGCGTGTCCGGGGAACGTAAATGCCTAGGGGAAATCCTCCCAGAACGCCGCGTTCCATAGAATATGGGCATGCTCACTATGACGCGCGAAGAGTTCGAGGAGCTAGTCGCCGACGCGCTCGACAGCGTGCCACCTCAGCTCACTGCCGTAATGAGTAATGTCGTGGTTCTGGTTGAGGACAAGCCGGCCGCTGCTCAGTCGAATCTCTTGGGGCTTTACGAAGGCATTCCCCTGACGCGGCGCGGTGGTTGGTACTCCGGGGTGCTGCCCGACCGGATCACCGTCTACCGGCTGCCTATCCTGCGGCTGTGTGCCACCCGGGAAGACGTAGTCCAGCAGGTGCGCACCACTGTCATCCACGAAATCGCGCATCATTTCGGCATTGGTGACGAACGGCTCGAGCAGCTAGGTTACTGAGCAGCGTTGCCGCGCGAGCAGGGCTAGCGTCCAGCTAGCCTGTGGAGGGACGCTATCGTGGTGTCTGGCGGGCCGTTAGCTCAACTGGCAGAGCAGCGGACTTTTAATCCGCGGGTTCTGGGTTCGAGTCCCAGGCGGCCCACCCATCTGAGCTGGTGTTTTTCTAAAGCTTTAGCAATCTTTGTCTGAGTGACATCAGTTGGTGACATCAATATCAGCTTCGCTCGTGAGCGCCCAGCTGAGCAAGTCGAGCGCGGCACGTTGCTCGTCAAGCCGGATATGCGGATAGATATCCGAGGTAACGGCGAGCGCGCTGTGACCAAGAACTTCCATGACCAGGTGAAGATCTACATCCATAGCTCGGAGCAGGGTCGCCGTACCGTGCCGCAGGTCATGAAGCCGAACGCGCCGAATACCCGCAGTGCTACACAGCTGGGCAAACGCACGGTTAAGGTTACGCGGCTCGATCGGGGTGCCGAGCTTTGTCGCGAACACTAGCCCCGATGCGCGCCACGCATGCCCGGCTGTTGGTTGTTTGGCCCTTTGTTGGTCTGTCAAGCCGTTCTCGGCCTTGGTCGGGACGCGCTCGCAGGCTCGCTTACCTCGCCCCGACCAGACCTGCGCTGCGCCGTGACATCCCTGCCCTCGGGCCTACAAATCCGGCAGCTACGACAAGGACGGGGACACGTAGGCGGATGCTGAGCAAGCCGTAGGAATTGCTGAGCCACAAACCCTGTTGTGTGAATGCAACAGGTGGGTATAGTTGCATCATGGTTGGCGCTCGGCATCCGAAAAAGGACATTCGCCGGGCGTTGGAAGATGCCGAAGACGCCGGCCTGGTAGTGGCCACCGCGACAGGTCATCGCTGGGGATACATCCGGTGTCCTGAGTGTAAGGAAACAGACTTGTCGGTGTGGTCCACACCGCGAGTCCCTGAGCATCATGCCGCGGCGATCTATCGCTTCATCACCCGGCATCAGCACAAGGAAGGCAGACCGTGATGGCAATCCACCAGTTCACCCTCACGCTCAACCGGCGCCCCACCGATGAGGAGATCGACGGGTTGCACGAGGCTGGCTGCGACGATGCGACCGTGGAACGCGGCGGTGAGGTAACCGAGATTCACTTTGACCGCGAAGCCGACAGCATCGCTGCCGCTGTGGTGTCCGCCGCCCGCGACATTGCCACAGTGCCCGGCCTATGGCCCACTCGTGCTATGCGAGATGAACTGGTCACCTTGCGCGATATGGCCGAGCGACTAGAGCGCACCTATGAAAGCGTGCGCCTACTCGCCGCAGGCAAACGCGGCCCCGGCGGCTTCCCCGAGCCCGTCATCACCACCAACTCAGGCGTGCACGTATGGCAGTGGCCCCAGGTAGCCCAATGGCTCCACGATGAACTGAACCTCCCCATCAATTCCCCACCCCGCGAGCTCCTTCTCGCCGACCGAATCCTAGCCACCCAACACCTCCTCCGCGAAGTCCACGACCAGACCACCCGCCACCAGTTCGGCCAACTCCTACGCCTGGCCTCCTAACAGACACGCCTTCGCCCACCCACGCCTACTAAGCCTTACACAAGAATAACCACCGATAATCAGTTTTGACTGGCGTGCCTCGCGAATCGCTGTATCTCCATCCACCTATCAAGTGTCGCGCTCTAATTTCGACGCGGTTGGTCTTGGCAGCTTGGTGGGTCGTTTGTGGCGGTTCGAGAAGCGCCTTTGGCGCGATACTTCTGTGCAAATCCATTTCAGTTTCGTCACGACAACGCCGTCGGCGCCCGACGGTGAATCGGTGCGTAGCTAACGAACGATCACCTCAGCGTCGGGAATCGACTTCCCGAGCGCTTGAAGCGAGTTGCGTGGGTCAGTCGATTCCCTTGAACCCAAGGAGAACGACCCATGTCCGAACAAGCGCAACCCGCATCCGCTGATCATCGCAAACTCGGGCGCGCCCTCAAGCTATTCGACTCGTTCGAGGAGATAGGGCCCGGTTTGCCCATCTGGCTACCTGACGGGGCTGCCATACGCGCAGTGCTTGAAAGCTACGCGGTCGAAGCGGAGCGACGCGCTGGCTATCAGCATGTGTATAGCCCGGTGCTTGCCAAGCGCGAGCTCTACGAACAATCCGGCCACTGGCAGCACTACCACGACGACATGTTCCCTGCCATGAGAGTCGGGAGTGACGATGTGGTGTTACGCCCGATGCTGTGTCCGCATCACGTGCTGGTCTACAAATCTGAGTCTCGCAGTTACCGGCAATTACCGATCCAGATCGGTGAGATTGGTGGACATACCGCAACGAACTATCTGGTTCGCTCGGTGGCTTGTCGCGTGTCCGTGGAATGGCGCTCAACGACGGACATCTCTTCTGCCGGGAGGATCAGCTCGAAGCCGAGATCAAGGCATCCCTGGGGTTGATTGTCCAAGCAGGAAAGGACCTTGGTGTCGAGATCGAACGTGAGCTCTTTATCGATGGAATCGATCGCTTGAACCGTGAACGCCGACTCGATCTCGACTTCATCGAAAACCGCGATGTCCTTGAACCCCAACGACTCCACCAGGCCACGGAAAATCCCCTCCCCACCGAATACCAAGATCACATGCTACGACTGTCTAAATCTGCCGTGTTCTTCACCCACCCCCACTCGCCATGGGAACGCGGCAGCAACGAGAACCTCAACCGGATCGTCCGCGAGTACCTCCCCAAAGGAATTGAGATCACCAGCGACCCGACCTATCTCACCGCGATCACCGCGGAGATCAACAACCGACCCCGTAAAATCCATAGCTGGAAGAACCCGAGCGAGATATTCACCGAACTCCTCGAAGCAGATGCTTCCACCGCCTGAACCAGCCCTCCTCTGTCAGCGGCGGGGGTCTGTGACACCGCCTGGGGAGGCGAGCTGGGGGATGTTCCATCCGGCCCGTTGCGCTCCATCTTGGTATGCGCTTTCGAAGAACTCGAGCACGGCGCTTCGTGGGTCACGTTCGCTCCGCGCGTCGTTGTAACGCAATACTGCTAGGTGACTGTTGTTCTGCGCTAGCCACTCGGCGGTGTGAGGTCGTAGTGGTGCGTCGGCTAGGCCTTCTGGTTCTGGAGCGGTGTAGGAGTAGAACGCCGGTTCGGGGAACTTCTCATCGCCGAACCAGAACCCGAAGCTGATGACTTCTCGCGAATAGGCCTCGCGGGTTACCGGATCTGTCGTGGGCGAATGGTCCACATGCCGCTCAGAGAAGCGGGTGACCGCGATGTCAAGGGTGTGCCAAAAGTGGTGAACCGGGCTGGTCTTGCCGGAAAAGCGGGCGGCGAATTCTTCTAACACGAGTGCGACTTGGCTGAGCACCCGCCAGTAGCGGGTGACCCATGCCGGGTCATAGACGGCGTGCTGGCTATCGTCCGCGAATGGTGTCGCGTCGGGAAGGTCGAAGGGTTCTGGTTTGTCGATGGTCACGTCGATGCCCAGGGCGCGTAGAGCTTGGCAGGTGCGCTGGTAAAACGACGCCACGGATTGGCCTGCTAACGGAAATGAGACTGTCTGTCCGGTGAGGGCGTGAAGGAACAGTCGATGATCGACAAAGTCGAAGTCGATCGTGAATATTGGGTTGTCACCCATAGGCCGGGTGGTGATGCCGCGTCCCGTGAGGTGAAACGCCACGTTCCACCAGTGATTGCGCCGGGTGCTGGCAGCCAGCCGGATCTTGCCGACGATCTGAACGAACCGATGCAGGGTGGCTTTGGTGTTTGACCACGCCTCCAACGGTATGGATGGGAAGAACTCGGTCATGTGGTGAGTGGTCGTATGCCTCGACATGGCGCACCTCCGGATACCGGACAACCTAGAGAACTATCGTAGAAATCCTGACGCTGGTGACCGCTAGTCCATTATCCGGTTCGAACATTTCCAACTTCTGAGAGATGACGGAGGCAGAGTGATCCGAAGAAGCTAGAGCCGTTCGGGGGCATGAATACCGAGGAGGAACAGCCCCAGGCTCAGCACCCGCGAGGTGAGCTGAGCTAACACCAGACGAGATTTGCGGATCTCCTCCGGTGTGCTGCTTGCCAGGATGGGGCAGCTCTCGTAGAAGCTGGAGAAGGCGGTCGCCGTCTCATACAGGTAGGCACACAGCTTATGCGGCCGGTATTCGTCAATGGCAGCGTACACGGCAGCCGGAAACTGTACCAGCTTCAGCGCGAGTTCACGCTCGGCGGGCTCGATCAGCGTGACTGGGGTCCCGGGGCTAGGGTGTTCGCCGGCCTTGCGGAGGACAGACAGGACGCGAGCGTTGGCGTACTGCAGGTAGACGGCGGTGTTGCCGTCCATGGCCAGCATTTTCTTCCAGGAGAAGACGTAGTCTTTCTCCCGGTCGCTGGACAGGTCGGCGTATTTCACCGCGCCGATCCCCACTGCGCGGGCGACCTCGGCACGCTGGGTTTCGTTAAGGTCGGAGCGCACGGCGACTACGTTCGCGGCCTGGTCGATGGCCTCGGTCAGCAACTCAATCAGTTTAATCGAGCTCCCAGCACGGGTGCGGATGGTCTTACCATCTTCGCCGAGAATGCTGCCAAATCCGATGTGCTTCGCGTGGTGGTCCTCGGTGAGCCAGCCGGCCTCGCGCGATGCCGCGAAGATCATCTGGAAGTGCTGGGCCTGCGGGTGGCCGACCACATAGAGCAGGTCCGTGGCGTCGCGCTCGCGCGTCCAGTAACGCACGGTGGCCAGGTCAGTGGTCATGTAGTTATAGCCGCCATCGCTCTTGCGGACGATCAGCGGCAGCCGCTCCCCTTCCCGGTTAGTGAAGCCGGACGGAAACACGCACAAAGCGCCATCGCTGACCTCGGTCAGCCCCTTGCTTTCCAACTCGGTGATGACATCGGTGAGATAGGGATTGTAAAAGCTCTCACCATAGCTATCGGCTGAGGTGAGCCCGATGCCCAGCAGCTCATAGACCGTTTCAAAATACTGAGTGGATATGTTTACGAGCTGTCGCCACAGCGCCAGGGTCTGCTCGTCACCTCCGTGCAGTAGCACCACTCGCTGGCGCGACCGGGTGGCAAAGTCAGGGTCGGCATCGAACTTTTTGCGGGCCTCTTGATAGAAGTTCGTGAAGTCGCGAACCGTGCGCGCGGACGAATCCGTTGTCGCGCCCTCGTCGATCAGATGCTCCAGCAGCATGCCGAACGGGGTGCCCCAGTCGCCGAGGTGGTTGTGCGGCATCACCTCATGCCCGGCGAAGCGTAGCATCCGGGTGATCGCGTCGCCGATGATCGATGACCGCACATGGCCGACATGCATCTCCTTGGCCACGTTCGGGCTGGAGTAGTCGATGGCGACCCGGCGTGGCTGCTCAACGGTAGGCACGCCGATCCGATCATCTGTGAGTAGGTCAGCGGTCTGCCGCTGCAGCCATTCCCGGGTGAGCACCAGGTTGACGAAGCCCAGTCCGGCTACCTTAGGCGGCTCGACTAGGTCAGCGGAATCGAGGTGGGCGACAATAGTCTCGGCAATCTCGCGCGGCTGGCGCTGGAGCGTTGTGGCGAGGCTCATCGCCACATTGCACTGGTAATCCACCCCCGTTCGCGTCGACGGCCGAACCAGGGCTTCCGCCGGTGTGATGTCCATATCCCAAGCGGTCTTTAACGCGGCCGCGATCCGGCGACCTAGCTCCAGCCCAACGTCTCCCCGCATCACCGATTGTCTCCACATCCGCTCACTAGTGGCTGAACATGACCTTCTCCAGTATCGCAGCCACCAAAGATCGGTGCGCATCGGCGTGGACGAGAGTGGCCAGAGAGTCTGGGCGAACTACTCAACCAGCGTTTTTCCGAAAAATCATCTTCAAACCGACAAATGTTCTGTTCAATTTAGGTAAGGCCGAAAGATGACGATAACTCTTCTATGGGCAGGAGCCATCGATTATCCGGGGAGCGTATGGAGGGCCAAAAAGACCCACTGATACGGTTGACGGCGTTACGCCTGCTACATCGGGTGATTGCTGACCTCAACACGGCACGGGACCTGAACGGAACCCTCCAGGCCGTGGTGGACGGGGTAGTCTCGACTCTGGGATTCGAGCTGGCCGCTGTCAATGTGATCCGACCCGACGGCGATCTAGAGGTCGCGGCCGTGGCTGGAAGCGACGAGGTGCGCCGGGTTCTCGCCGGCCAGGTGGGATCCGGCAAAGCCTGGGAGAGACTGTTCGCGTCGGCGGAAGAGTGGGGGTCGCTCCGCTTCATCAGCCATCAGGTTTCTCCTGCCGTTGAGGTGCCGGATTGGATACCCGATATTCCGGCTAGCGACGATCCGCAAGCGTGGCACCCTCACGACGTGCTGCTGGCGCCGCTGTCTACCCCAGACGACGAGCTCATCGGCGTGCTCAGCGTGGATCTCCCTACCGACAGGCGCCGTCCCGGTCGCTGGCAGCGGGAGCTGCTCGAGATGTTCGCCGCACAAGCCGCTATCGCGATCGACAATGCTCGGTTACGTGCCGAAGCCCTGCATGCCGTAGCGCAATTGGAACAAGAGCAGCGCGCGCTGCGGGCTAGTGAGGAGAGCTTCCGGCAGGCCTTTGAAAATGCTCCGAGTGGCATGGCCATCACGAGTCTGCAACGCCAGGACCGCGGTCGGCTGCTACGGGTGAACGAAGCCCTGTGCCGGATCCTGGGCTACTCGCAGGACGCCCTTCGCTGGCTTGGGCTGCCCGCGGTGACCCACCCGGACGATCGCGTGCTCCTGGCCGAGCATGAGAACTCACCGAGACGAACTGAGCTCCGGCTTGTCCGTAGCGATGGGTCGTCGATATGGGCCTCGTTGCGGGCCTCCACCGTTTTCGATGAGGATGGCACGCCTCATTTCCTGCTCACCCATGTGGAAGACATCGAGGATCGCAGGCGGCGAGAGCAGAGGTTGGTCCACCAGGCCAGGCACGACGCATTGACGGGACTGCCGAATGGAGCTGAGCTGCGTGCCCGCCTCGAGGCGCATCTGCGGATGGGCGATCGCCTGGCTGTGCTCTTCTGTGACCTGGATGACTTTAAGGGGATCAACGACATCTACGGTCACCATGTCGGGGACGCGGTGCTCGTCGAGGTAGCGAACCGGCTTGCTAAGGCCGTTCGAGAGGTCGATACCGTGGCCCGCATTGGGGGCGATGAGTTCGTGGTCTTGGCCAGCGGGATGGACCGTGGCGAGGCGGAGGATCTCGCCCAGCGGCTGTCGCTGGCGCTGTCCCTCCCGGTTTTTTATGAGGGGCACGATCTCCCGGTCGCCGCGAGCTTCGGGGTGAGCTGGGCTGATACCGGTGCGACAGCGGAACAGTTGCTCCGAATCGCTGACGCCCAGATGTACGCGCAGAAACGAGCGCGCGCGCGAATAGGGAGCTTGAGAGCCCATCGACGCGCTGGCTAGCCTACCGGCGTGGTTGCGTGACAGCCTCAAAGTTCCGTGTTTAGTCTGAGAGCTTGATCGAACGTTTCCGACCAGGCTTTATTTCCGCTCGAACGTGATCGCGCTACCTCGAGGAAGACCATGGATGCCCCCCGCGCTCTCGGTGAGGGCCCAGCTGTTTCGGAGTCAGACGAACTCTCCGACCTGGAGGTCAGAATTCTCGAATTCGAACGGCAATGGTGGAAGCATGCCGGGGCCAAGGAGCAGAAGATCCGGGAACTGTTCGACCTATCGCCAACCCGTTACTATCAGCTTCTCAATTCGTTGATCGATCGTCCCGTGGCTCTGGCCTGCGATCCCATGCTCGTCAAGCGCCTTCGACGATTGCGAGATCAGCGCGTGCAGGTCCGATCGGCGCGGCAACCGGGGTCCCAAACGTGAGGGTGGGTTGATCATGAGTGAATCGACGAATCTTCCGGGGGGCTCACAGCCGCCAGCCCTGCGTGGTCTGGGCGCCTCAGTTCTTGCCGTGTTGGCGGTGTTAGGGGTGGTGGGTCTGCTGTTCATCATGTTCGGTAGGCCACCAGGCGCGCCGAGCGACCAATCGTCACCCGTGCCGTCATCTCCGCCCGCGGTGACTTCCCCCAGTGTTCCGGACTCCCCGCTGCCCAACGCTGCTCCTTCCGTATCGGAGCCAGCGCCCACTACCACACCGCCTAGCAAGGAGAACTCGACTAGCGCTGTCACACCCCCGCCGCGCCCTTCTCCGCCTCCGTTTCCTCGCGAGTTGGCTGTCCTGAACAATAGCCGCGTCAAGGAGCTGGCCGCGCAGGTCGCGCCTAGGTTTGAAGCCAAAGGTTGGCGAGTGACCCAGGTGGGCAATTTCAACCAGAGCCAAATTCCGGTCACCACGGTCTTCTACTCGTCCGGCCGGAAAGCCCAAGCCCAGCAGCTCCAAGAGCAGTTCCCGGGAATCCGCGACGTGCGGCCGCGGTTTGCGGGGCTTCCGGACGACCAGCTCACCGTGATCCTCACCCGTGACTACGTCCAGTCTCGTGGCGCAAGGGCCTCCCGGACTCATCAGTTTTTGGGCAAAGAACTTCTCGGCAAATAATTTTGTAAGATTTTTGCCGGACACTCTGTTGCGCGCAGCAGCTAGACCGATACGCTCTGCTGCGGTTGCCGGTTCCCAGGCTGTGCCTGAGGACGAACGACTTGGATCCGTGTCGGGCGGATCCAGCACAACTGGGAGGTAGGGGAGTAAGGGATGGCTCAGGGCGCCGTCACATGGTTCAACCCAGAGAAGGGATACGGATTTATCGCGGTAGATGGCAGCGCGGACGTGTTCGTTCACTACAGCGCCATTCAAATGGACGGTTACCGCACCCTCGAGGAAGGACAGCGCGTCGAATTCGAGATTTCTCAGGGCGCGAAGGGGCCCCAAGCGGACACGGTACGGGCGCTATGAGCTTCTTTCAGCCTTGGCGCTCCCATTGCCGGGGAAAACTCAGGCAGTCGCTTGCACTCTGGGGGTGAGAGTGCTAATGATGGCGTTAGCACTCTGAATGCCAGAGTGACAACATAGGGGGCTGAGCCGGCGAGACTCAGTGATTGTGGTGGGACCGATCACCACAGGATCCGCGTCGTCCGTCGCGGGCGTCGGAGCGGCCCTGAGCATCCACCCCATACCGGGAGGATTTACCGCATATGGCTAAAATGATTAGCTACGAAGAAGAAGCCCGGCGTGGCCTCGAGAGGGGCATGAATCAGCTCGCCGCGGCCGTGAAAGTGACCTTGGGTCCCAAGGGTCGCAATGTCGTGCTGGACAAGAAGTGGGGCGCACCCACTATCACCAACGACGGCGTGACCATCGCTAAGGAAATCGAGCTCGAAGACCCGTATGAGAAGATCGGCGCTGAGCTCGTCAAAGAGGTTGCCAAGAAAACCGATGACGTGGCTGGTGACGGCACCACCACCGCGACCGTGCTGGCTCAGGCGCTCGTGAATGAGGGTCTGCGCAACGTCGCCGCCGGCGCCAATCCGATCATGCTGGGCCGGGGCATCGAGGCCGCGGTGGAGCGGGTGTGCGAGGAGCTCGCCAAGCTATCCCAGGAGGTCGACACCAGAAAGCAAATCGCTGCCACGGCGTCGATTTCCGCGGCCGATACCACAATCGGCGAGATCGTCGCCGAAGCCATGGACAAGGTCGGCAAGGAAGGCGTCATCACCGTCGAAGAGAGTCAGACCTTTGGGCTGGAACTCGAACTCACCGAGGGTATGCGCTTCGACAAGGGCTACATCTCGCCCTACTTTGTCACCGATCCGGAGCGGATGGAGGCAGTCCTCGACGACCCGTACATGTTGGTGGCCAACTCCAAGATTTCCGTGGTCAAAGACCTGCTGCCCGTACTGGAAAAGGTCATGCAGACCGGTAAGCCCCTAGTGATCATCGCTGAGGATGTCGAAGGCGAAGCTTTGGCTACCCTGGTGGTCAACAAGATTCGCGGCACCTTCAAGTCGGTCGCTGTCAAGGCCCCGGGCTTTGGTGACCGCCGTAAGGCGATGCTGCAGGACATCGCGGTTCTCACTGGTGGTCAAGTCATCAGCGAGGAGGTCGGTCTCAAGCTAGAAAACGCCGACCTGTCGCTACTAGGCCGGGCACGTAAAGTGGTCGTGACTAAGGATGAATGCACCGTCGTCGAGGGTGGCGGCGCCGCGGATGAGATCGCCGGTCGGGTCAACCAGATCCGGGCCGAGATCGAGGCCTCGGATTCTGACTACGACCGGGAGAAACTGCAGGAGCGGCTGGCCAAGCTCGCTGGCGGTGTGGCCGTCATCAAGGCTGGCGCGGCCACTGAGGTGGAGCTCAAAGAGCGCAAGCACCGCATCGAGGACGCGGTCCGCAACGCCAAGGCCGCGGTTGAGGAGGGCATCGTCGCCGGTGGTGGCGTAGCTCTGCTGCAGGCTTCGTTGCAGGCGTTCGAGAAGCAGCTAGATCTGGAAGGCGATGAGGCGACCGGTGCGCTGATCGTCAGACGCGCGGTGGAAGCTCCGCTGAAGCAGATTGCTGTCAATGCGGGGCTCGAAGGCGGCGTTGTGGTGGAGAAGGTCAAGACCCTACAACAGGGATGTGGCCTGAACGCGGCGACCGGCGAGTACGTGGACATGGTCAAAGCTGGCGTCATCGACCCGGCTAAGGTCGTCCGTTCTGCGTTGCAGAATGCCGCGTCCATCGCCAGGCTCTTCCTCACCACTGAGGCGGTTATTGCCGACAAGCCGGAGAAGGAAAAGGCTGCGGCAGGCATGCCCGGTGGTCACGACGACATGGGCATGTGAGCTAGCGTAATGCCGTTCGCCATGGCTATGGCGACGGAGGGGAGGCCCGGAATTCCGGGCCTCCCCTCCGGCTTCTTGCCCCGAAATCGGGTTGAGCTTCTCTTTAGTGGTGGAGGCCGATGAAGGAAGGGCCGACGCGGCAGGGTTGGATTTCTATGGTTTTCCACACCTCACCGGTCACGTAGGGCTCCACCTTCAGCCAGGCGTCTAATTCGTCCCGCGAGGGAAAGTCGACGACCACCGTGGAGCCGATCATCTGCCCGTCCTCGGTGAGAATGGCGACGCCGTAGTGCATAGTGCCCGCTTTCACCATGTCATCACCGAGCGCGATGTGTTGCTCCCGGGCGCGCAGCCGGCGTTCTAGGGCTTGGTCATCGTTCCCGTCATACCCGGTAACCAGAAATTGCATGCTCTATCCTTTCTTCGTGATCGAGGATCACACTAGATATGGCCGAGGTCAGTAACGATGGGAACACTAGGCCGAAATCGAGGTGACGCCATGAATATCCAATCGGATCAGCTGGTCTATGAGTATCTCAGCAAGGTTGGCGACGCCACCCAGGGTGTGCTTCCTCCCGCCCGGCGGGTCGAATTCGTCACGCAGCTACGACAACGGATCGACCGCGAACGGTCCCGCGCGCGGTCAGCGGATCTCGACACAATCCGACAAATCCTCGACCAGATCGGCGACCCGCGCAGCGTGCTTGCTGACGAAGTGCTTCGCGATTCGCCTGACCACCCCAGCGCACCCACCAGAACAGCGAGGACATCGAGCGGGAACACCGACACGGCGCTGCTCACACTTATTGATGAGGCTCCCGACGAGATCAGACCAATCGAACCTTCCCACACTCCGGATGACGCCACAGCGTTGCCAGCGAGGAGATCATGGGCTGAGTTGCGCCGGCTTTGGTCACGGATCCCTAAGCGCGAACTGATCGCGGTCGCCGTGCTGTTGTTTGGCGCCTTGATCAATGCGCCGACCATTCTGATCATCGGTTTTGTGATCGTGTTGTCGTCGTTGGCTTTCACCTCGCATGACAAGCGGGTAGCGATTCTGGGAGTCCCCACTGTGACCGGGCTGATTTTTGGTGTGACCCTGTGGCTGCGGGCGAGCGGCCGGGTTGGCGGTCCCGCGCTGACGGCGGATGGGGTGATGGCAGAGGTGAGAGACGTCCTTGGTCTTCTGCCCAGGATGATCGGGATCTTCGCGGCCTGCTATTTGGGTTGGCGGATTTCCCGGCTCTCCTCTCCTGATCAATAGCTCTCCTCCCTACTCAGATAAGGGCGATCCCGATAGCTCGTTTTCACCTACTCCTACTAAGCTGATTTATCGACCCAACGGATTGAGAGCCTGTCGGGAACCATCTGTCCGGCTCGCCGGTCTCTGAGCGTCGCCTGGCTGCGTTCTCGATCGCCCACGTATAATCCACTACGAGGGCGATCTGCGGCCTTGCCATGCTAGCTTAGATGGCCGGCTCCCTGATCGAACGACGATTCCCGACAGGCTCTAAGAGGTTTTCTGTGCCAACTGGCAAGGTCAAGTGGTATGACACCGGGAAGGGTTTCGGCTTCCTGTCGCGGGATGACGGGGGCGACGTTTTCGTCCACTCTTCCGCGTTACCCCAAGGTTTAGCGGCTTTGCGGCCGGGTGACCGAGTCGAGTTCGGGGTTGCCGAGGGCCGTCGGGGTGAGCAGGCATTGTCAGTGCGGGTCTTGGAATCTCTGCCGTCGGTGAGCCAAGCTGGGCGTAAGAAACCGGACGAGATGGTCGTCATTGTCGAGGATCTGATCAAGCTCCTCGACGATGTATCGAATACCCTGCGCCGGGGTAAGCATCCAGATCGTCAGGTGGCCCGCAAGGTTGCTGGTGTGCTGCGGGCAGTAGCCCAGCAGCTGGAACCCTAATCTCTTGGCGTGTCGTCGCTGAGAGCCTCCGCGTGAGGACCGTCGGCAGCTCTAAGTAAGCTCGAAGAACCAGACGCCCTGGGGAGCAGAATCCCCGTCACTTTTCTGCTCGACTCGTAGTCGGGCGGAGCCGGTTACTAAGAACTCAGCGGGCAGTTGAATCTCTACGTACGTTGTGGTCAGCGGACCGGCTGAAATCGGATGTTCATCTCCCAAGGAGATAAACCACCCGGTTTCGGCAATCTCAGGATCCACACCAATGCCGATGACGTCGCCGGGCGCTACGTCGACTGCCTTGGCTTTGTGGCCTGTCCCGCATGTGGGGGTATTGACCGGCTGGTTAGCTCGAGAGTAACAGGCAGCCTGGTCGTGAGCTGACGATGTGCCATGAACTACGGTCACCAAGGGAGTGGGTTTCTGGCAACCCGCGAGAGCGGCCAGGCCGAGTCCAACCAAACCGAGGGTGGCCGTGCGGGAACGAGAAAAGAAACGGGAGATCATCACGGACTTGTTTCTTGCAGTTTGAACGCGGTATGACACGAAAGATACCTCAGATTATCCTGGGAGCTGCTCATGGTCGAGCGGACAAGTCTCGCTAATAGCGTGAAACTGATCGTCCAGTTCTGCCAGACATGCCTCGAACATGTCAAAAAGTGGCTCAATTCCCCTTGGAGGAGAAAGAATCAAGACGTGAGTGCCACAACCCGCAACCGTAAATCCAAGACCGACCCCATGTGCGCCGGGGCCGTGCCGCTTGCGCTCGCTGCCGCTGAAGATGTGGTTGGAATCGGCAATGTCGGTGAGCACATGGGTCTGACAACCGAAGATGACCGATTGGTCACGCACTATTTCGCGTGCCGAAATCCCGGGTATGCCGGTTGGCAGTGGGCGGTTACCGTGGCACGGGCGCCTCGGGCCAGACTGGTCACGGTGAATGAGACCGTTCTGGTGGCAGGTCCTGATGCGCTGCGCGCCCCGGACTGGGTGCCATGGCACGATCGTCTCCGTCCAGGTGATCTCGGTGCCGGTCATCTGCTTGCCACCCCAGAAGACGACGAACGGTTGGTAGCGGGGTATACCGCCGGGAATGAGGCGCCGTTGCGGCCTGAGGATGCCGGCGCGGGCTCGGTTTCGATGGTCATGCGGGAGATCGGGCTGGGTCGAGCGCGGGTGCTGTCGAGCTACGGCCGTGATATAGCCGCGCAGCGATGGTACTTCGGAGAGCATGGCCCGTATACGCCCATTGCCCGACAAGCCCCTGGCCAGTGTGCCACCTGTGGCTTCCTGATCCTGGTCGATGGTCCACTTCGTCAGTCGTTCGGGGTGTGCGCCAACGAGTACTCCCCCAGCGACGGTCACGTCGTTTCGCTCGATCATGGGTGTGGCGCCCACTCCGAAGTCGCCATCGTCTCAGCCGCCCACGCCGCTGCTGACTCGGTAGTGGATGAATTCCAGTACCAGGCGGTAGCGCTGAATTCCGATGAGGAACCGGAGCATTCCTGATGCTGGTCGTCTAGTCCCACTGTTCGTACGGCAGATATGCCCATCCCGCGGGAGCGTCCTCGACGCTGGTGGGCGTGGCAGATTCCGCTAGTTGAGCGGAGGAAAAATAATCTGCCGAGAAAGCCCCATTGGAAAAGTCCAACGGTAATGGCTCAGCAATGGGAAATGGGAACGGAGCGCTCAGGTGTTGCGCAAAGGTCTCCCAGGGTAGCTCGCTCGCTAGCGGTTCTTCGAACTGATAGTCCGGGGACGTGTAGTCGTATCCTGTTTCCGATCCCGGCAAGGTCACATAGTCTGTTTGCGGTTCGATCGAGGTGGGCTGCTCGCTGGCTGAGTGGTACTGCGGGAGGGCGGAATTCGGGGATGATTCATAGCGAGGGAAATCGTTGTCGGGAATCGGGTCGTCCCACGGACTGCCGTGCAAGACCAGCAGCGGTTCTATGGTCGGATCATCCGCCAACAGGTTGTCATCAGCGAACAGGCCATCCGCGGGGGCTGGCTCGTCCCATGAAGCGGTGTGGTCAATCGGCGCGGTGCGGTAGACCGGCAGTGCTTCCAGGGGCGAGTTTTCGGCGGACAGACTCTCCTGCTCCGGCGAAGGATCAATTCCCTGGGTTTCGGCGTCTTGATGCTCCACGTCCTGGTGATGGCGGCAGTAATACACCCCCATCAGCCCCAGCCCGGCCCCGGCCAGGCAGGTCCACACCCACCCGCCATGACCCGCTTGTGCTAGTCGACTCTGCAACGGGAACAGGATCACAAAGGCGACCGTCCATAGCCCGGCGCCGATCGCCATGGTCGTGACATTGTTAGTCCGCATCGGTGGCGGAACGAGCCGCCGGCTCCGCGTACGTCCTCGGGGAGCGCGCGTCGGAACCGTCGATTTCGGGGGATGGCCCTGCTTCGGTTTCCGTCTCTTTCCGCGTCCGCTCACGGTTCCAGGCTACGAGACAAGACGGTAAGTCTGTAGTCGAGAGGCGCCACCAATAAGATTGCCGGGCTCGCCGGCTCCCTGATCCGACACTCTATTGGCGGAACCTCTGCCGTGGAATATTTGAGCTCCCATGCTCTTTTCTTCGCTGAGGTCCTCGTTCCACCATTGATCGAGAGCTGTGTCGGACGGGATGGTGACATGCCCAGTGCGTTGCGACGTCTCTGGCTGACAGGGACGATAGCGATCATGATCGGAGGAGGAATAGTTCCTCTCTCCAGGGCATGCGCTCCGGGCGATCCGTCCTGTGTCGCCGGAAACGAATCCATCAGTGGCGGTTTTTCCGGAAACACTTTGTGGGCCGCGGTGCGCTATAGCCGCCGTGACCATCGCGGGCCCGGCGGCAGTTCGCTGCGTCGTGATCATTCGCCACCGCCCCGAGTCGCGAAGCGACCGCCAATTGTCGGGGATCTGGTGGGGTGCGATTCCTATCAGCCAACGCCAGGAGTTATCGGCTACACCAGACCGCCCCGTGCGTGGAACCTGGCCGCGGGATATTGCGTCAACGCTGACGACTCCGCTGCTGATACCGCGCTCATCGCTAGGCCGAGCTCTGACCGCTCGGCTATTGACGGGAAAACCTTGGCTGAGTTGGCCGCCTCCGAACTCAAAGTCCCCGACACCGCCCTCGTCAGAAACCCAGCCGGTCCTAGCACGGTCAACCTGTCCACCTGGATTTGGCTGGATCCTGCCATCTTCCGGCCGCTGTCGGTCACGGCTAGCCTGCCCGCGGCTGGATTATCGTCCACAGTGATGGCCCGGCCGGAAAGCCTGCGTCTTGCGCCTGGCACGGTAGCCGCGGAGGTTTATCCGATCTCAGGGGAATGCCGTGTCGTGGGCGGAGGTATCGGCCGGCCATACCGTAAAGGCGATCGGGGCAACCCACCGTGTGGCGTGCTCTACCGTCGCCCTGCTGGGTCGCGGCCGTACCAGCTCACCGCCACCGTGCGGTGGCGAGTGGAATGGGTGGGACACGGGTTGTTGGAACCCGGCTACGTCGAGACAGTGATCCCCATCCCCGTCCAGGAAATCCAGACCATCGTCACCTCCGCCAGCTGACGAGAGGTCATGGCCGTAAAGAGGCTTAAAGCGGGATGTTGCCGTGGGTTTTCGCCGGCAGCCTCTGGCGCTTGGTCCGTAGCATCCGCAGCGCCCGGATGAGATGGGATCGAGTGGCCGATGGCGGGATCACCGAGTCCAGGTAACCGCGCTCCGCGGCGACATAGGGATTGGCCAGGATGTCCTCATATTCCTGCGCCAACAGGGCGCGTAGGGTCTCCGGTTCCGCGGCCGACTCGAGCTCTTTGCGGTAGAGAATGTTCACCGCGCCCTGCGCGCCCATGACCGCGATCTGCGCGGTGGGCCAGGCCAGGTTGATATCGGCTCGCAGGTGTTTGGAGCCCATGACGTCGTACGCCCCGCCGTAGGCCTTGCGGGTGATCACGGTGATCTTGGGAACGGTGGCCTCAGCGTAGGCGTAGATGAGCTTGGCGCCACGCCGGATGATGCCACCCCACTCTTGGCTTGTGCCCGGGAGAAAGCCTGGCACGTCGACGAACGTGAGCACCGGAATGTTGAACGCGTCACAGGTGCGCACAAACCGGGCGGCCTTCTCAGACGCATTGATGTCCAGCGCGCCGGCGAACTTCATAGGCTGGTTGGCTACCACCCCCACCGAATGACCCTCCACCCGGCCGAATCCGCAGAGAATGTTCGGCGCGAAGAGCGGTTGGATTTCCAGGAAGTCGCCATCGTCCAGCACATGCTCGATAACGCGGCGCATGTCGTAGGGCGCCCTGGGCGAGTCCGGAATGACGGTGTCGAGCTCCTGGTCAGCCTCGGTGATCTCCAGGTCAGCCTCGGCCTCGCGGCTGGGTGGGTCGGAGAGGTTGCTGGACGGCAGGTAGGACAGCAATGCCCTGACGTAATGCAAAGCAGCCGGTTCGTTCTCAGCCATGTAATGGGCCACTCCAGATCGGGAGACGTGGGTTCGCGCGCCGCCCAGCTCCTCAAAACTCACGTCCTCTCCGGTCACGGTCTTGATCACATCTGGGCCGGTGATGAACATGTGAGAGGTTCCGGCCACCATCACGGTGAAGTCAGTGAGCGCGGGCGAGTAGACCGCCCCGCCCGCGCAAGGTCCCATGACCAGCGAGATTTGCGGAATCACGCCGGAGGCCACGACGTTGCGGTAGAAGATCTCGCCGTACAAACCCAGCGCGACCACGCCTTCTTGGATGCGAGCGCCGCCCGAGTCGTTGATGCCGATGATGGGGCAACCCATGGTGAGAGCCAGATCCATGACCTTGACGATTTTCTCGCCGAACACCTCACCCAGACTGCCGCCGAACACGGTAAAGTCCTGGGAAAATACACAAACGTGCCGGCCATCGATCGTGCCGTATCCGGTGATAACGCCGTCGCCGTAGGGGCGTTGGCCCTCCATATCGACATGGGCAGCCCGATGACGCGCCAGCGCGTCCATCTCCACGAACGACCCTGGGTCCAGCAGCGCGTCGATTCGTTGCCGGGCGGTCATCTTGCCTTGGGCGTGTTGTTTGGCTATGGCCCGCGCTGAGCTGGCATGCACGGCTTCGTCATGACGGCGTTGTAATTCAGCGAGCTTGCCGCTAGTGGTGTGGATGTCGTGCCTGGGCTCGGTGGGCTCGACAGGCTGCGCCATGAGCGGTCCTTACGTGACGGATCAGTCGATGCCCCCACTGTAGTCAGTTCCGCGTCAGCTTTTGTCAGTGGACAGCCAGGCAGGGTGCGCTCTTATGCATAGCGAGAGCCTAGTGGCTGATCATCAAAGTTCCGCGCGTTCAGTGAGACGAAACCCGGCTAGCCTCTAAACTGACCGAGTGCTTCGATCCCGCTATGGTGACCTTGATCGTCCTCCGCTGCGGCAGCGGAAGTTGAACCGTGCCCTCCTCACGCCGGGTGGGTTGTGGCGAGAAATCCGGATAGTGGCCGAGACCGGATCCACTAACGCTGACGTGGCGGCGGCGGCCCGAGCTGGCGAACCGGAGGGGCTGGTGTTGGTAGCTGAGTCGCAAACTACTGGCCGGGGGCGCCTGAATCGCACCTGGCATGCGCCACCCCGTTCCGGATTGATGTTTTCCCTCTTGCTGCGTCCTGAAAACATCGCCGGAACCCACTGGAGCTGGGCGCCGCTGCTGGTAGGAGTCGCGGCCAATGCCGCGCTGCGCCGGCTTACCCAGCTCGATGTGCGCGTCAAGTGGCCTAATGACTTGCTCATCGGCGACCGCAAAGTAGCCGGAATCCTGGTTGAGCGAGTGGGGGACGCTCTCGTGGTGGGCATGGGACTCAACGTGACCATGCGAGCCGATGAGTTGCCGACGCCGTCGGCCACCTCCCTGGCTCTCGCGGGCGCGACCATCACCGATCGCGATCCGCTGCTGCGCGCGATTCTGCGGGAAATCGCCCACTGGTACGCTCAATGGCGCGCGGTTGAGGGCGACCCCGAAGCGAGCGGGCTGCGAACCGCGTACCACCAGCAGTGCGCCACGTTGGGCCAGCAGGTGCGGATAGAGCTGCCTGAGGACCAGGACTGGGTGGGTGAGGCTGTGAACGTCGATGCCGCCGGCCGGTTGCTGGTGCGTACCGGTCAGGGAGAGGCAGCGTTGAGCGCGGGGGATGTCATCCATGTCCGCGCCGCGTGTTGAGCTCGCTCTGAGCTGCCCTCTTTGTCAGGATATCGAGCAAGAATCTCACAACGAGGACACGCTATGGGATATCCGGCCCGGTTGCTCGGCGAAGACGAGCGGATCGAACTCACGCTGCGTTCCCACGGGAAGACGCTGCTCCGTCCGGTATTGGTGCTGTTGGTGGTTTCCGGCATCGTGTCGTTTGTTGCCGCGATCGTGTCCGAAGGATCAGCGCAAAGCTGGCTGCGCATAGCGCTGGTCGCTGTTGCCGCGTTCATCGTGGCCAGATGGAGTCTATGGCCGTGGCTGGTCTGGCTCACGGCTCACTATGTGATCACCAACCGGCGCTTGATCATCCGGGAGGGGGTGATCGTTCGGAATGGCCGGGACATGCCACTCAGCCGAGTGAATGACGTGTCGTTTTCCCAGGACAGTCTACTGGAGCGCGTTCTTAGCTGCGGCACTTTGATGGTGGAGTCAGCGGGTGAACGTGGTCAGCTGACTCTGGTCGACGTGCCGCGCGTGGAACAGATCCAGCGAGAGCTTTACCGGCTGGTGGAAGAAGACGCGGAGCGTCGCCACGACAGCGACGACGAGACCAACAGCAGCTAACGCGTTATCCTGCCATCATGGGCAGCATATTTTCCGACATTGTCGTCCGTCGGAACGGCTCCGTGGCTGAGTTGACACTCGACCGTCCGGCCAGGCACAACGCGCTGTCGACCGCGATGGCCAGCCAGCTGGCGCAGGCGAGTCGCGAATTAGCCGATGACCTCAGCGTGCGCGTGGTCATCCTCAGCTCTAGCAGCGAGAAAGCCTTTTGTGTCGGCGCGGATCTCAAGGAGCGCCATTCTTTCACCGATGCGGAGCTTCTGCGCCAGCGGCCTCATTTCCAGGCCGCGTTCCGTGGCGTGCTCGATCTGCCCATGCCGGCTATCGCGGCAGTCCACGGCTATGCGCTGGGCGGTGGGTACGAGTTCGCTTTGGCTTGTGACCTGATCGTGGCTGACGAGACCGCCATCGTGGGGTTGCCCGAAGTGACGGTGGGCCTGGTTCCCGGTGGTGGCGGCACTCAGCTGCTGGTCCGCCGGGTCGGATCCTCGCGTGCCGCTGACCTCGTCTTTACCGGGCGTAAAGTCGCGGTGGACGAGGCTGAGCGGCTGGGACTCATTGACCGGCGGGCGCCAGCGGGTCAGGCGCGTGCGGTAGCTCTCGAGCTGGCTGAGCATATTGCCGCCAATTCGCCGGTAGGGGTACGTCACGCCAAGCGGGCGCTGCGCTGGGGGGCCGATGTGGATTTGGCCGCTGGGCTCGATATTGAAGACGCGGCCTGGCGAACCGTTGCTTTGTCCGGGGATCGCCGAGAAGGCATTGCCGCGTTTTCCGAAAAACGAAAGCCCATTTGGCCCGCGGAGTAAGGGATCGACGATGACTGACTTACCCGGCGCCATTGCTATCCGCGAGGTCGGACCACGGGATGGGCTGCAAAACGAGGCGCCCGTGGCCACCGATGCCAAAGTTCGCTTGATTAATACTCTTTCTGCCACCGGCGTCCGTCGGATCGAAGCAGTCTCTTTTGTCCACCCGAGAGCTATTCCGCACATGGCGGACGCGGAGCAGGTATGGGCTCGCATGACCCGCAACCCTCAGGTGCGGTATTCGGCGCTTGTGCCCAACCTGCGTGGCGCCCAGCGCGCCCTGGCCGCTGGTTTTCGTGAGATCGACGTGGTGGTGTCCGCTTCGGACACGCATAACCGCCAGAACGTCAACCGCTCCACCGCCCAGTCCCTGGACGATATCGCCCGCATCATTGAGGTGGCCCATGCCCGTCAGGTCACCTGTCAGGTGGTCATCGCCACTGCCTGGGGCTGTCCCTACCAGGGTGACGTTCCTCGCGAGCGGGTGTTGTCGCTGGCTGCCCGGGTGCTGGCGGATGGCGCGGATGCCCTCTGCTACGGCGACACGACTGGTATGGCAACCCCGCTACGGGTAACCCAGCTGGTGGACGAGACCCGGATGGTCCATCCCACAGTGCCGCTTAATCTGCACTTTCACAACACCCGGGGCGCCGGTCTGGCGAACGTGTTCGCCGCGCTTCAGCGGGGAGTGACCGAATTCGACGCCTCCGTGGGCGGATTGGGCGGCTGCCCCTACGCTCCCGGCGCCACCGGCAACATCGCCACCGAGGAGTTGGTCCATATGGTCGAAGACATGGGCATCGCTACCGGGATCGACCTGGACGCCCTGATCGCGGCAGCGGCCGAGGCCGAGCACATGGTCGGCCGTGCCTTGCCGTCCCAGGTACTCCGCGCCGGGCCCCGGACACGCACCGTCGACGAGTAAACGGCGGTCAGTGTTGGCAGGTTATCCCCAGAGAATATACCGAGGAATTTATCCACAAGGTCTCCGCTAGAGCCCCCCACCACGTTACCACAGACTACACTTGACCAGGGTGGGCCCCCCTTTGGGAGGGTGGGGTATGGACGCCGCGCGAAGTGAGAAATTCGGCGATTGAGCGGACGCCTAGGTTCGGAAGCGCTCATGGAGACGATATGCTGTCGCGACGGAAACGGAGAGTCGCTGTGGCCGCTGCTCAACACCTGGAGCCGTCGCTCGCCCAGCTCCGCGCCCGCGTGGCACAGGGTGGCCGACCGAAGTACCACGAGGCGAACGCCGCGGGCGGCAAGCTGTTCGCGCGTGAGCGCATTCGGCTGCTCGTGGATGAGGACTCGTTCACTGAGGATGCGCTCTTCGCCAATGTTCTGGCTGAAGATCTGCCTGCTGATGGGGTGGTGACTGGATTGGCGCGGATCGACAGTCGGCCGATGTGCGTGATGGCCAACGACTCCACAGTGAAAGCGGGATCCTGGGGAGCACGCACTGTCGAGAAGATCATTCGGATCATCGAGACCGCCTATCGCACCGAAGTCCCCATGATCTACCTCGTGGACTCGGCGGGCGCCCGGATCACCGATCAAGTCGATCTGTTTCCCGGCCGCCGGGGCGCTGGCAAGATCTTTTGGAACCAGGTGCGGGCGTCTGGATCAATTCCCCAGGTGTGCGCGCTCTTCGGTCCGTCAGCCGCCGGCGGCGCGTACATCCCGGCGTTTTGCGACGTGGTGGTCATGGTGGAGGGCAACGCCTCGATGTATTTGGGCTCGGACCGCATGGTCGAGATGGTCACCGGGGAAAAGACCACCCTGGAAGACATGGGCGGCGCGCGGATGCACTGCGCGGAATCGGGAGTAGGTCATGTTCTTGTCCCTACTGAGCTCGAAGCGCTCGCCACGGTCAAGGCATATCTGAGCTACCTGCCGTCCAATTGGCAGGACATGCCGCCGGTGATTTCGCCCCGACCAGCGTCAGCGGGGGTTGATTTGACCACGCTGGTTCCCAGCAACCCTCGGCAAGCGTTTGACATGCGTCAGTACGTGGCTGGGCTGCTAGACGACGAATCATTCCTAGAGATCCAGCAGTTATGGGCCGCTGAGCTCATCGTGGGGCTAGGCCGGTTAGCTGGAAAAGCCGTGGGCGTGATCGCGAACAACCCGATGGTCAAAGGCGGAGTGCTTTTCGTGGATTCCGCCGACAAGGCTGCCCGGTTCATCCAGCTGTGCGACGCCTTCAACGTGCCGCTGCTTTTCCTGGCCGATGTGCCAGGTTTTATGGTGGGAGCCGCTGTGGAGAAGCAGGGAATCATTCGCCACGGCGCCAAGATGATCACCGCGGTTGCCGAGGCTACCGTACCCAAGATTTGCGTGGTGATCCGCAAGGCTTACGGCGCGGGGCTCTATGCCATGGCCGGTCCCGGTTTCGAGCCGGACGCCACCATCGCGCTGCCCACCGCCACCATCGCGGTCATGGGGGCGGAGGCGGCGGTCAATGCTGTCTACGCGAACAAGATCGCCGCCATCGCTGACCCAGCCGAACGGGCAACCTTTGTTGCCGCGCAACGAGCCCACTACGAGGCGGATATCGATATCGTGCGGCTGGCCAGTGAACTTGTGGTGGATGCCATCGTGCAACCGGACGAATTGCGCGATGAGCTGATTCGCCGGTTCGCGGCGTATCAGGATAAAGACCGCTCGTTCTCCCGTCGTCGCCACGGAGTGACCCCGGTCTAACCCGAACGAACAGGGTTGGTTGAAGGGCGCCTTCACCCAATAGGACTGGTTCAAGGGCCCCTTCACCCAATGGGGTGAGTTGGGCGCCTTCAACCAATGGGGTGAGTTGGGCGCCAAAGCGGATGGCAAAGCGAGGTAGATGCTCCATGCTGGTGCCATGATCGATGAACGTCATCTCGCCGATCCGCAGCTGTGCCCTGCCTGCTCGGCGTCCTTAGCGAGCGCTGGCGGGGTTGCCGCATGTCAGGCGTGCGGTCTGCCGCTGCGTGGACCGATTGCCACTCAGCTATGGCAGATTTCGGTTCAGGCATCCCAGCTGTTAGCCCGCCGGCAGTGGTTACTGGAGCAGCTACGTGCCAGCGTACGGCCAGTCCCCACCCCTCCACTTCCCGTACCCTCGGCGGGGTCGCCCTCCGGAGGACTCCAGGCATCCCCTCCCTGGGCGCCTCCTTCGCCTCCGCTCCCAGCGGTCACACAGGTCCCTCCTCGCTCCGCTGGGGAATTACCGCGGCGAGGCGTGCAAAATCTGCTGCTGGGTCTCGGTGTCGTGTTACTTGCCGTGGCCGCGGTGATATTCGTCATGGTGTCGTGGGGACGGATGGGAATCGGGGGCCGGGCCGCGGTGGCCGCGGTGATCACTATCCTGAGCGGCACGGCAGTCGCGGCCGCGTATCGTCGGGGCTTACGCGCCACTGCGGAAGCGCTGGCAACGTTGACCGTGGTATTGGTGTTACTCGATATCTTCGCGGTGCGTCGGACTGAACTCGGTGCGCTCGACGGAATTTCCGCGTCGCACTACTGGGCGGCGGCGCTGGCACTGGTAGCGGTGGCAGCGGGATTGGGGGCCGCGGTGATGCCCCTGCATTCCCTCCGATTGATCGCCGCTGTGAGCGGCCAGTTTCCGCTGACTATTCTCACCGTTGATGTGGCCCTCAAGGTGGAGCGGCCAGCGGTGGCCGTTGCCGTGGGGTTCGGCCTACAGACGCTGGCGCTGATCTCGGCCATCCGGCTGCTTGATAACCGCCCCCAGGTAGCTGACGCTCAGCTGCTCCTTGCCCTCAGTGTGCCAGGCGCCTGGCTCATCGGGTTTTTCAGCGGACTGGCAGCCGGATATTTGGAGAACGAGTTCCGGCCTGATGGGGTTGCGGTGTTGTTGGGCCTGGCTGCCGTGGCCGCGCTCGCCGCCAGTGTGCTGACCCGCTGGAAGCCCGGCCGGCATATCTCGGCCGGAGCGGTCATGGCTGCCGGGCTGTTCGCGGTCTGGGTTCCAGGTCCGGTCTACCTGCCGGAATCGTGGTGGTCTGTTGCCTTCGCCGGGCTTGCCCTGGTTGCGTTGACGCCGCTCTTGGTGTTTCCGGTTTGGGCTCGCATGGCTCCTGCCGGAGTCTGTGCGTTTTTCACAATGTTGATGACTCTCTCGGGTCTCATTTGGACCGTGACAATCGTGGTAGCGCCGTTGAGCTGGATATTCACCCCATGGTCCGCTGTTGGCGATACCAGCGCGGTCAGCTTGTTAGAGCCGATTCTGCAGCGGGAAGTTCCGCTGTGGGCACCCGCGTCCCTGGGAATCGCCGCAGCATTTGCGCTACTCGCTCCCCGAATACTCGGCCAGCCGTCGCTGAGATCATCAGCGGCTCGGACATCTTTCATCACGGTGGCGATCGGTTTCGTGATGGCGGCCTTAGTGACGCTGCCGCTGTCCGTAGGCCTGTCCTATCGTGGTGCTCTGGGCTGGGATTTTGTCCTCGGCGCCGTCCTGCTGTGCACTGGACTGAGGATGATGCGCCGCGGCGGGCGGCTAGCTCCGCTCCCCGTGGCGGTGGGTTCCCTCGCTGGCGCCAGTGTTTTGGGGATGACCCTGGTCTGGTCGCTGGCTTCCGCTAGCGCCACTGTCGTGGTCTGGGCCGCGGCGTTTGGGGTCGCTGCGCTGGCGGCTTGGCTCGCGCCGCTGAGCCTTCGGCCATTGCTCGTTGCGCTGACGGTGATACTCGGTTGGGCCGAGGCTGGATTGCTTGCGCAGCGCACTCTTGGCTCGGTCCCGGCGTCCGGCTTAGCCGTCGCCGCGGTAGCGGCGGCCACTTTGGCTAGCGCGCTATTGGCGCGCCACCCCGGTCGCGTGATCCACGCGGTTCAGGCGGCCAGCGCCCTCGGTTATGCGCTGGGGGTGGAGCTCGCGTTCAGCGAAGCGGGCCCACTTGCGTTGGCGCTGGCGGTGGGGGTGGTGGTCGCGATGGTAGGACTGGCTGGGGCGCCATGGCAGCAGCGGCCGGCCTGGAGTGCTCTGACCGCGGGACTGCTGTGCGCCCAGGCCGTGGCCGTGGCCCGATGGATTGGCGTCGATCTTGCCCCAGGTGGCCTCGTACTGGCGACGACGGCCGCGGCCATCTGGCTGGCGGTTCTCTGGACGCCACGCCGTTGGATCGCACGACCCTTTGCCGTCGAGCTAGTGGGCATCAGTGGATATGTCATAGGCACGATGGTGACGGCTGGGGAGGCGGATCAACTGTGGCTTGCTCTGCTCACCGGTGGAGTAGCCGCGGCTGTTGGAGCGACAGCTCCGACACGGCGCTTTGCTGGCTACCCCGCCACGGGGTTACTCCTCGGCAGCAGCTGGGTTCGGTTGGCTCTGGCCGATGTGACCACGCCGGAGGCGTATACGGTCCCGTCCGGCCTCGTCCTCCTGGGCTGGGGATACCTGCGTCGTCGGCGTAACCCTCAGTTGGGGTCTTGGTCAGCCTATGGTCCTGGCCTTGCCCTGGTGCTGCTGCCGAGTCTGGTGCGGACGCTGACCGATACCGGGCTCGTCTGGCCGGCGCTGTTGGGTTTGACCGCGCTGACCGTCCTCATACTGGGGGCAGCGTACCGGCTGCAGTCCCCGCTCGTGCTCGGCGGCCTCACCCTCGGCGTCGAGGCCGTGGTCCAGCTCGCGCCGTATCTGGCCATGGTGTATGATGCTGTTCCCCGGTGGGTCAGCCTGGCCGTGGTGGGACTGGTCCTGCTCGGCATCGGCGCCACTTACGAACATCGACTTCGTGATGTCCGTCAGCTGTGGCGGGGCCTGCGCCAGATGCGCTAAGAGCCGCTACTGTGTCACCCATGCGAGTTACCTCGACGAAAATGGTCTCAACGGCGCTGTCACAACAACGCGGACGGCCTACGCTAGGGATATGACCTGCGTGCTGCTTGCTGAGGACGATACCTCCATTGCCGAACCGCTGGCACGGGCCCTGCGCCGCGAGGGCTATCAGGTGGCAGTGTGTGACGACGGGCCTAGCGCTGTGGAATACGCCCTAAAAAATGGCATAGATCTGCTCGTGCTCGATCTGGGGCTGCCGGGAATGGACGGCCTCGAGGTATGCCGGCAACTACGCGCCGAGGGGCAGAGCTTCCCCGTGTTGGTGCTGACTGCCCGCGCTGACGAGGTCGACACCGTGGTCGGGTTGGACGCTGGCGCGGACGACTATGTGACCAAACCCTTCCGACTGGCCGAGTTGCTGGCTCGGGTACGCGCCTTACTGCGCCGAGGCACTGTAGATGCGGGCGCTGGTGTGAACGGAGTGCGCATCGATGTGGAATCTCACCGGGCTTGGCTGGGCAGCGATGAGTTGGATTTGACCGCCAAGGAGTTTGATTTACTCCGGGTGTTGCTGCGGGACGCCGGCCGGGTGGTGACTCGGGAACAGCTCATGCGAGAAGTTTGGGATACGACTTGGTGGGCCTCGAGTAAGACGCTAGACATGCACATCTCCTGGTTGCGCAAGAAGCTTGGTGACGAGGCCGCGCACCCCCGCTATATCACCACTGTGCGCGGCGTAGGTTTTCGATTTGAGCGGGATTGAGAGTGAGCGTACTTCCGCGAGGAAAGTCTGTGAGCTGGGGCGCGGCGCTGTTCGTCCTGGGTGCGATGGTAGGCAGGGTAGTTCTGCCGCGGCGGCCATGGGCGCCGCCACTTGGGGATCTGGCTGAGGTGGCAGAGCGGCTTGGCTCCCGTGATCCTCGGCCACGGTCCCGCCGCTATGGAGTGCCCGAGCTGGATCGCCTTGCTCAAGTGTTGGATGACAGCGCCGAACGCATTGCGCGCATGCTGTCCGCGGAGCGCCGCCTCGCCGCTGACGCCTCTCATCAGTTGCGCACGCCACTGACCGCGCTCACGATGCGGCTAGAAGAGATCGTGCACACTGACGATCTGGCCACGGTGAAGGAGGAAGCCACCATCGCGTTGCATCAGATCGAGCGGCTGACTGACGTGGTGCGGTTGCTGACCGACGCGCGGCATCGCCGGACCGGTGCGGACTCCACGCTCGATGTCGACGAGATCATCCGTCAACAATTGGATGAGTGGCGGCCAGCCTACGAGCGGGCACGGCGACATGTCACGATCACCGGTGCCCGAGGTTTGCGCGCCGTGGTTTCCCCATCGATCACCCATGTGCTCGCCACACTGCTGGAGAATGCCCTCATGCACGGCGGCGGCACGGTGACGGTGAACACCCGAACCACCGGCACCTCGGTCGTGATCGAAGTCAGCGATCAAGGGGCGGGAGTGCCGCCTTCGTTGGGCGCTCGGGTGTTCGAACGGGCGGTCAGCGGACGGAACAGCACCGGTCTGGGGTTGGCGCTCGCGCGTGACCTGGCGGAAGCGGACGGCGGACGGCTCGAGCTGCTCGCCCAGCGTCCGGCTGTTTTCGCTATCTTCCTGGCCGCGTATGCGGAAAGTCGAGAGCAGCCTTAACGAGAGGTCACGCTGACGTTAAGCGGGGACTTGCTCCAGTTCCGGCACGACCGAGACGGGCATTCTCGACGGAAGAACGACTTCGTCCACAGTGGTTTCCAGTCGCGGCTTGATTTCCCGAAATACCCACTTGCGGTACGACCAGAAACGAAACAGAGTTCCCAGACCCAGCCCAAGCACCTGTCCGGAAATGTTGTCCGCGAGCAAGCTCCGGAAGTCGAGCAGGTAGTGCGAGATGGTCAGGCAGCTCAGGGTGATGGCCAGGCCAACACCGTTGAGGACAAAAAACAGCGCGTATTCCCGCCCCAACCCGGAGCGTTCGCGATGCCGGAAGGTCCAGTGGCGATTGCCGATGTAGGCGATGGTGGTCGCGATGACGGTCGCGAACACCTTGGATCGCAGCACCGGCAAATCCAGGGCGGAGCGGCACAGGTTGAACAGGGCGGTGTCAACGACATAGGCCACCAGGCCGACGAGGCCAAACTTCATGATCTCGTGGATGAGATAGTCGAGGCGGTTATACAGTCCGCGCAGCATGGTCACAGGCTTTTACCCATCAGTGTCAACGGTGTGCTCTCGTGGCGAAGTCTCTTAGGCTACTCGATCCAGCCCGAGGTTAGAGTACTCGGTCTGATTCGAGCTCGCATGTGGCAGCATGATCTATAGGGAGACGCCAGAAGCACCCGGTTTCTGCCCGCTGCCTGCCGGTAGTCTCTTTGCGCAGCTAGTTCGGTCTTGTGAGGAGTGTTCGTGCTGGATTATCGGCTCGACGACGAGCACGAGGCGCTGCGCAAAATCGTGGCGAAATTCGCCCGTGAGGTGGTTGCGCCGGTCGCCGCGGAACTCGATCGAACCGGGAAGTTCCCGTACCAGATCGTCCGTCAGATGGGGGAGATGGGCCTGTTCGGATTGCCCTTTCCCGAGGAATATGGCGGCATGGGTGGGGACTATTTCGCGCTCTGCCTGGCCCTGGAGGAACTGGCCCGGGTGGACTCGTCGGTGGCGATCACCCTGGAGGCAGCCGTATCTTTGGGGGCGATGCCCCTCTATCGATTTGGCACACCGACGCAGCGGCGGGAGTGGTTACCCCCACTGGCCACGGGTCAGGCGCTCGCCGCGTTCGCCCTCACCGAGCCGGCCGCGGGGTCCGATGCCAGTGCTGTTCAAACCCATGCCGAGCTGCGTGATGGCGAGTGGGTGATTAATGGCGCCAAGTGTTTCATCACCAACTCCGGTACCGATATCACCCGGCTGATTACGGTGATGGCGGTCACTGGTCAGACGTCTGCCGGCAAAGAGCTCTCCGCGATCCTGGTGCCGGTACCGCGACCAGGGTTTGCCGTTGCCACTTCCTATTCCAAGGTGGGCTGGCATGCCTCGGACACCCATGAGATCAGCTTCACTGACGTCCGGGTACCCGCGGCGAACCTGCTGGGTGAGCGAGGCCGCGGCTACGCTGATGTGTTGTCCGTCCTGGACGAGGGAAGGATTGCTCTCGCCGCGCTCGCGGTGGGGCTGGCTCAGGGGTGCGTGGACGAGTCGATCCGTTTCGCACGGCAGCGGCAGACCTTTGGCCGGCCTATTGCCGCCAACCAGGCGATTCAGTTCAAAATCGCCGACATGGAGATGCGTGCTCACACGGCACGGTTGGCCTACTACCATGCGGCGGCCCGGATGATGCGCGGTCAGCCGTTCAAGAAACAAGCAGCCATCGCCAAGCTGTATGCGTCCGAGATCGCGGTGGACAACGCGCGAGAGGCGACCCAAATCCACGGCGGGTACGGTTTCATGAATGAATTCCCGGTAGCCCGGTTTTGGCGCGACTCGAAGATCTTGGAGATCGGGGAAGGTACTAGCGAGGTGCAGCGGATGATCATCGCCCGTGAGCTCGGCCTATGACGTACCCGGTGGTGGGCATGGTGGGGGGCGGTCAGCTGGCCCGGATGACGTATCAGGCTGCGATCTCGCTGGATGTCGGGTTTCGGCTGTTCGCCGAGAGCCACGACGACTCGGCCGCGCGGGTGGCGCGCGATGTGGTGATTGGGGATTTTCGGAACTACGACGAGCTGCGGCAATTCGCCACGGGGTGTCAGGTGGTGACATTCGATCATGAGCACGTTCCTACCGAGCACCTGCGAACCCTGGTAGCCGCGGGAGTCGCGGTCCGGCCTGGCCCGGATGCGCTGGTTCACGCTCAGGACAAGGCGGTGATGCGCGCTCGGCTCGCGGAGGTGGGCGTTTCGTGTCCTCGATGGCGCCTGGTGAGCGGGATACGGGACGTGGTGGAGTTCGCGGACCACGTCGGCTGGCCGGTCGTGTTGAAAATTACCCGGGGTGGATACGACGGCAGGGGGGTTTGGGTGGTGGACAACGTCTCGGCAGCCGAGCGGGTCGTGGTTGAGTCCCGGGAAAAGGGCGCCGAGCTGCTGGCTGAAGAGCAGGTAGCGTTTTCCCGGGAGCTGGCCGTGCTGGTGGCCCGTAATCCTCGTGGTCAGACGACCACCTATCCCGTGGTCGAGACCGTGCAGGTGGACGGAATCTGCCACGAGGTCTGCGCACCCGCCCCCGGCTTGTCCGAAGACCACGCCGCTGCCGCGCGGCAGGCCGCGTTGACGATCGCGGAAGCTCTGGACGTGACGGGTGTGTTGGCGGTCGAGATGTTCCAGACTCCGAACGGCGTGCTGGTCAACGAGCTGGCCATGCGACCTCATAACTCCGGGCACTGGACCATCGAGGGGGCTCGAACCAGCCAGTTCGAACAGCACCTGCGCGCGGTCCTCGATCTGCCACTGGGTTCAACCGAGGCCACTGCTCGGCACATGGTCATGGTCAATGTGCTGGGAGGCGCCGTGGCAGACATCTATTCGCGCTACTCGCGCTGCCTAGGGCGTGATCCCCAGGTGAAAGATTCATCTGTGAAGATCCATCTGTACGGCAAACAGGTTCGTCCGGGACGTAAGATCGGGCATGTCACCACGCTCGGCGAGAACCTGGACCAGACGCGGCAACGAGCCCGTTCCGCCGCGGCGTCTCTACGAGGGGAGAGCCATGGCTGACAAGGGTCCGCTGGTCGCCATTGTGATGGGGTCGGACTCGGACTGGCCCGTCATGCAGCCGGCCGCGCAGACGTTGGCCGAGTTCGACGTGCCGCACGAGGTAGACGTGGTGTCCGCGCACCGGACACCACGGGAGATGATCGGCTATGGTTCTTCAGCTGCGACGCGAGGACTCAAGGTGATCATCGCTGGGGCCGGCGGGGCCGCTCACTTGCCAGGCATGTTGGCCTCGGTCACTCCGCTGCCGGTCATCGGGGTTCCGGTTCCGCTTAAGCATTTGGACGGCATGGATTCGCTGCTGTCCATGGTGCAGATGCCCGCTGGCATACCCGTGGCAACCGTCTCCATCGCGGGCGCTCGCAACGCTGGCCTGCTCGCCGTCCGCGTCCTGGGTGCCACTGACGAGGCGCTGCGCAAAGGCATGGAACAATTCCAAGTCGACCTCAACGCCACCGCCAAAGCCAAAGGCCAAGCCCTACGTGCTCTGTGGCAAGGCTAGTACGAGATCCAGCGTCGTTCTCATGAATTCGCTAGTCAGGAATCCTCGATCACCGAGGCGTCTTCGCAGAAATCTCGATTCAGGTCTTGTCGGCAGATTAAGACAGTGACTTTTTTGATACCTTCAAAAGGCGTATCGGTAGTAGTAAGAGACTCTGCATTCCATGATTTAGATGTTCCCTTACCACAAGCTTTTTGATCACTCGTCAGCTCAGAATCAACATCAAAATAGCGTTCTACCTCAACTTTGGTATATACGCATGGATCACCAAAACTCATAAAAGTTAAGTTCCAACTTACTCGTGGTTCTGAATCGTTGTCGAGAGATGCGGCAGGATTATCAACTTCAATCGAACCTTTAACAGAGCCGAAATTGCCGACTGCTGCGTAATAAAAGTCTCTAGGAGTAGCAGCCGCCTGCGCCGGGAAGATGCCTAGCGTCAGAAGAGTGGCTGTCGTCGCGGTGACGGCGAAGGCGCGGAATCGTGATCGTTTCACGGGTGCTCCCAGAAGTTGACGAATAAACCCTGTCTAGCACACCGGAGGATGCGCAGGCTAGGTCGGCCAGCAAATCTGTTGAGCTAGGTCACCTCGCTCGCCGGCGACCGAGGACGCGGTAGGTCCACCCGGTGGCTAGGGTTTTCAGCTCAGCCAGCGAACCTCGTTGTGGCAGGTGTCCTCCTGAGGATGCTTGGTGAGCAATTCGTCCAGGACGCGCACGAACAACCCGATCGTTTGCTTGCGTCGCGGCATGCTTTTCGGAGAGGTGAGCATGACCCCCGCGTATTTCTGCCTGGTGAGCGCGGCCTTTCCGGTGAGGAAAATAAAGTCCACCGCGTTCTCGCTGAGAATGACTCGATTTTCGGATGCCATGCGCTCCAGGAGTTCGTTATCCGCCAGGCCAACGAGGTCGGGACGTTCGGTCACCGCCACGACGTCATGTCCGCGTTGGCGGAGTTGGCGCGCGATTTTCGGAGAGTAGTGCTCGTCTAGCAGCAGCCTCACCCGAGAACCTCATGCTGACGTCGCCAGATCGCTTCCTCGCGCTCACTCATTGAAGCGGCGCGCGCTGACCAGTCGTCGACCTCGTCTTGATACTGCGCGTAGTAGCGGACGCAGGCACGCACCCTCTCGATCGGCAGTTCGAGGTATGCCGCGGCGTCCTCAAGGGAGTTTCCGGCGTGCTTCACCGTCTCGATGACTTGCCACACATCCAGCCGAGTGCCGATCAGGGCCGCCCTTCGGCCAGTGGCCCCCTCGCGGAAATAGATGAGAGGATTTTCGTCCTGACGGAGCCCCTCTTCGAGATAACGCTCGGCAAGCGCGGTTTGACCCAGCCCAACCTCACGGGTCCGGCGTCTCAGGTGCGCAAGCGTGTCAGGCCGAACCCGAAACGTGAGAAGTTGTTTGGCTTCCTGAGCTGTTCCCGCCATAATGACCACTTTTCGTACAACGTTGTTAGACGATGATATCAGATAATCAGCGGTGGGTCTGTCAAAGGTTTTATGCAAACGCTACGGCCGACTGAGGACGCGGTAGGTCCAGCCAGCGGACCGCCAGAGGTTAAGCGACTTCTACGCTGACTTCGGAGGCGAAAGTAAGCGGCCGTGGGATGGGTTGACCCTCCAGAGAAAGCCCCCGCAGGTGGAAGGCGATCGCCTCCCGCATTTCGCGCTCGCACTCTTCCGCAGTGTCGCCCACAGCGACGCAACCAGGCAGATCTGGCGCCCAGGCGCCATAGTTGCCGTCACCGTGCTCGATGAGGATCAGGTAGCTGTGCTCATTGACTGGGATCATTGTCGCTCCAGAAGTCCTGCCTGTTTCAGGATGCTTCGCTGTAGTCCAGGTGGCAAGTCCTTGCTCAACTTCCCGGCGATGGTGACCAGGCCAGGCTTGGCGGGATGCTGGTACTGGCGGTGGCTCCCGGAGGTGCGGACAAGCCGCCACCCGTCAGCCTCAACTAGCCGAATTGCTTGCCCCACCTTCATGCCTGCTTAGGCTCATCAACACCACCCAACAAGTATAGCCGCTGATCCGTACCTGTGGATATCGAGCTGACTCGCGCTACGGCCGACCGAGGGCCCGGTAGGTCCAGCCAGCGGACCGCCAGATTGCCGGGTCGAGCGCGTTGCGCCCATCCACCATCCGCTTCTGCGCTACCACGGCGGACAGCACCACCGGGTCCATGTCCCGGAACTCTTGCCATTCCGTCAGGTGCAGCACCAGGTGAGCCCCGTTGGCCGCTTCGACGGCCGAATCGGCGTAGCTCAGCAGCGGAAACTGGGCTCGGGCATTGTCCATGGCCTTGGGGTCATACACGGTCACCTGGGCGCCGAGGCGCTGAATGGCCGCGGCCACGTGGAGCGCGGGTGAGTCGCGGATGTCGTCGGAGTTGGGCTTGAAGGCCGCGCCCAGCACGCCAATCCGACGTCCCGTGAACGTCTTGTCACATTGCTCCCGAGCCAGGTCGATCATCCGAGTCCGCCGCTGCGTATTGATGGCGTCGACGTCCTGAAGCAAAGCAACAGCCGCATCTACCCCCAGCTCTTCAACGCGGGCGATAAAAGCCCGCAGATCTTTAGGCAGGCAGCCACCGCCGAAGCCCAGCCCGGCATGCAGAAACCGTCCTCCGATACGAGGGTCGTGCGCGAGCGCCGCGGCGAGTTGAGTCACGTCCGCGCCAGTGGCCTCGCACACCTCGGCCATGGCATTGATGAATGAGATCTTGGCAGTGAGGAACGCATTGGCCGCGGATTTGACCAGTTCGGCAGTTGAAAAATCGGTGACTACCACCGGCGCCCCGGCGGTGATCACCGCGGCGTATATCTCGCGCAGCACGCGTTCCGCGCGCTCAGTACGGATCCCCAAGACCATCCGGTCTGGGGCAAGAGTGTCCGCTACTCCGTGCCCCTCCCGCAGAAACTCTGGGTTCCACGCCACCTCGACCAGCTCACCGGCTGGGGCCAGTTCCACCACGCGGCTCGCGAGGCGATCAGCAGTGCCCACCGGGACAGTGGACTTGCCCACCAGCAGGCACGTCCGGTTCAGGTGCGGGGCTAGCCCTTCCACGGCGGCATCGAGGTAGCTCAGATCCGCGGCGAAGGAGTCCTGGCGCTGCGGGGTTCCTACACACAGGAAGTGTACGTCGCCGAAGTCCGCCACCTCGCCATACGACGTAGTAAAGCGCAGCCGGCCAGACTCTATGTGCTTACGGAGCAGCGGCTCTAAGCCGGGCTCGTAGCACGGCAACCGCCCCTCGCTCAGCGCCGCGACCTTCGTCGCATCCACGTCCATACCGAGCACCTCGAACCCCAGCTCCGCCAGGCAGGCAGCATGGGTGGCGCCCAGGTAGCCGGCGCCGACGACCGTGATGCGATACACCATGCCCGGTTTCCTCTCCTAGGAATGAAGCGATGGCATCGTCCGCGATCCGCCATACTATCGAAGAGGCGAAGGAGGCTGAGAATGAGTAGTGATGGTGACCTCTTTACCCTGCCAGCCGAGCATCAGCTGTTGCGCGAGTCGGTCCGTGCTCTGGCCGAGGCCAAGATCGCGCCGCACGCTGCCGAAGTTGACGCCACCGGCGAGTTTCCACGTGCGGCCTATGATGCGCTGGTTCGTAACGACCTCTACGCTGCGCACATTCCCGAGGAGTACGGTGGTGCTGGGGCTGACGCGCTCGCGATGTGCATTGTTGTCGAGGAAGTGGCCCGGGTGTGCGCGTCCTCGTCCCTCATTCCCGCGGTGAACAAGCTCGGCACCCTGCCGCTCTTGCTCGTCGGCTCCGAGAAGCTGAAGAAGCGGTACCTGGAGCCAGTAGCCCGCGGCGAGGCCATGTTCTCCTATGCGCTGAGCGAGCCGGAGGCAGGCAGCGACGCGGTGTCCATGACCACCCGCGCGGTCCGCGATGGGGATGACTATGTGCTCAACGGGGTCAAGCGGTGGATCACCAATGCCGGAGTCTCCCAGTACTACACCGTCATGGCAGTGACCGACCCGGACGCGGGCGCCCACGGGATTTCCGCGTTCGTGATCGAAATTGAGGACGCTGGCCTATCCTTCGGAGCTCCGGAACACAAGCTGGGGATCAGGGGTTCACCCACCCGGGAGATGTACTTCGACCAGGTGCGCATCCCGGCTGAGCGGATGATCGGCTCGCCAGGCACTGGTTTCACCACGGCGCTGCGCACGCTCGACCACAGCCGAGTCACCATTGCCGCCCAAGCGCTCGGCATCGCTCAAGGCGCCTTGGACTTCGCCCTGGGCTACATCACAGAACGTCAGCAATTCGGCAAGACCATCGCGGAATTCCAGGGCGTCCAGTTCATGGTCGCTGACATGGCGATGAAGCTAGAGGCGGCCCGCCAGCTCACGTACGCGGCGGCGGCCGCTTCAGAACGCGGTGACACCACCTTGACGTTTATGGGGGCGGCAGCAAAATGCTACGCCTCGGACGCGGCCATGGAGATCACCATCGACGCGGTGCAGCTGCTCGGTGGCTACGGTTACGTCAAGGACTATCCCGTGGAACGCATGATGCGAGACGCCAAGATCACCCAGATTTATGAGGGGACCAACCAGATCCAGCGTGTCGTTATGGCCCGCCATCTACTCGGTAACGCCTAGTGGGTCGTCTGTCGAATAGTACGGTAGTTTGGTGTGTGCCCTTACAGGTGGCGCCTGCGTTGCCGGTGGGTGTTGATCAGCGAAGCGAGGTGACGAGGATGTCTCGCTCTACGGTGTTGCCGCTCCGCAAAGTGATGCAGGCGAAGGCGTTGTTGATGGCGGCGGACGGTGTCGGCAGCGAGGAGATCGCCTGCCGTTGCTAGGTCGATTCCGACACGGTGCGCCGGTGGTGATCCTGTTTCGCGGATGCTGGCCCGGCCGGAGTCGGAGTGATAGCGAAGGGCCGGGGCCGTAAGCAGTCGCTGCTGCCGGGCACGGTCGCTG
>Ga0187894_10000684_pt1 | contig 45613 bp, 50 predicted proteins | sample GBC1701081metaG_FD_136650 | JGI IMG/M metagenome (GOLD analysis project Ga0187894, IMG submission 136650) | White microbial mat communities from a lava cave in the Kipuka Kanohina Cave System on the Island of Hawaii, USA - GBC170108-1 metaG ... | reverse complement strand
TGGAACGGCTGCGGGTCCCACTGGACGGCAAAGTCGACAATGGCGCTCTCGGTGATGGTGAGACCGGCACTCTCGAAACGCTCGCCGACGCGGAAATCGTCGAAATAACGCGCACTGCTCATCAGAACCCTCGCCAATGGGACAATTTCATTGTCATGGAATCGCACAGAGAAATTGTCACCGTCACAATTGTCTTGTAACAATTGTCCCACTGCAAGCGGGTCGGCCGATCGGATTGTCATGGTGACATTGCCACGGGCAGCCAACCCGCGTCAGGGGCTTGTGCCGCGATGACTCCCGCCCGCAAGAAGCGTCCCGCCTGGCGTCCGACCATCGATCCCGGTGGCTCGACGCCGCTCTACATCGCCATCGCCAACCAGCTCGCCGCCGACGTGGCCTCGGGCAAACTGGAGCCCTACGCGCGCCTGCCGACGCACCGCGACCTCGCGTGGACCCTGGGTTGCACCATCGGCACCATCACCCGCGCCTATGCCGAGGCCGAGCGCCGCGGGCTGGTGCATGGCGAGGTCGGCCGCGGCACCTATGTGCGCCCACCGGCCATCCCCTACGCCGATCCTGTCGTGGCACGCTCGGCGGTCAACCCGACCGGCGATCCGCGCGCCGTCATGGACGCGGCGCCCTCGCGCCTGATCGATCTGGCGATGAACTGGCCGGCCGAGGTCGGCGAGGATGAACTGTTGCGCCGGACGTTGGCCGACATCGCCAAGATGAAGGACATCAATTCGCTGCTCGAGTTCAGCGGCCGCGCCGGCCTGGAGCGGCATCGCGCCGCCGGCGCCCGTCTGCTGGCGCGGCGCCAGCACCTGCGGCCGCGCGGCAAGACCGCCACGGCGACGCCGATCGATCCGGCGCATGTGCTGATCTCAGCCGGCACGCAGCATGCGCTGATGGTCACCCTGGCGGCGTTGACGGCGCCCGGCGACGCCGTGCTGGTCGAGGACCTCACCTACCCTGGCGTCGTGTCGCTGGCGCGGCTGATGCGGTTGCGGCTGAAGTCGATCGCCTGCGACGCCGACGGGCCGCTGCCCGGCGCCTTCGAGGCGGCCTGCCGTGTCGGTGACGCGCGCGCCTTCTACATGACCCCGGTGCAGCACAACCCGACCGGCCGCACCATCAGCGAGGGACGTCGCCGCGAGCTGGCCCGCATCGCCGAGACGCACGAACTGCCGATCATCGAGGACGACGTCTACGGCTTCTTCCCCACCGAGGCGCCGCCGCCGATCGCCGCCTTCGCACCCGAGCATGTCATCCATCTGGCGGGTCTCAGCAAGATCGGCGCACCCGGCCTGCGCATCGGCTTCCTGCACGCCCCGCCGCGGCTGGCGGCGCGCCTGGCGGCAGCCATGGCGGCGGCGTCATGGACGGCGGCACCGATCGCGGCCGAAGTGGCGACACGCTGGATCGACGAGGGCGTGCTCGATGAGATCCTGCGGCGCAAGCGCGAGGAGGCACGGCGGCGCTTCGACATCGCCGCGCCGATCTTCCGCGACGCCGGCATTCCCGTGCACGCCGCCCCCGAACAGGCGCCACCGGCGACCGTTGCACCGACCGCTGCCCGGGCGGCGCGCCCGAACGTGAGGGTCGTTGCCAGCAATGAACACACGGCCGGCGCCGCCGAGTCGCGCCGTCGCCTGGCAGAGGCAAGCGCCAATCATCTGGCGGCGATGAAAGGCGGCCCCACCCTGGCGCCACCGCCGGCAACCGTACCGCCAAAGGACACCGGCTGGCGCGAGCCGTCCCATCGCCCCGCCGCGACCGGTGCGCGTGAGCCGGTGCCGCAGAAGGCCGAGTTCATCCTGCCGCCCGATTGTTTCCACGGCTGGCTAAAGCTGCCCGACCCATGGCGTGCCCGCGATTTTGCCTCGGAAGCCGAGGCGCAGGGCGTGCGGTTGACTCCGGCCGACGCCTTCGTGGGTGGCCGCACCGACGCCCCCAGCGCCGTGCGGCTGTGCCTGGGCAATGCCAAGACTCATGCCGACCTCAAGCGCGCACTGCACATCGTGGCGCAGCTGCTGGTCGCACCGCTTGCCGCCGCGCGCGAGGTGGTATGAGAATTCTCCCTGAAAGGTTTCCTGCCGTGATCACGTATGAAGTCAACAAGCCGCTCGATGCTGCCGACGTCGCGCGTGTGTTCGATGCTTCCACTATCCGCCGCCCGACCGGTGACATCGCCCGCATCGCCAAGATGCTGGCGCACGGCAATCTCACGATCTCGGCGTGGGACGGCGACAAGCTGGTCGGTATCTCGCGCGCGCTCACCGACTTCGCGTATTGCTGCTATCTATCCGACCTCGCCGTCGACCAGGCCTACCAGCGCCACGGCGTCGGCAAGGAGATGATCGCCATCACCCGGCGCGAGATCGGCGAGCAGGTGGCGCTGATCCTGCTCTCGGCGCCCGAGGCGATGGACTACTACCCCAAGGTCGGTTTTGAGAAAATCGCCAACGGCTACATCGTCAAGCGAACGCGCTGAAGCCCTGGTGTTCATATCTGCTGTTGCGCCATCAAGTCACGATGGCCTACGTCGGGACGGTGAACCGCCCACCGCCGCCGCGAGGAGCCGTCATGTCGTCGACCGTCATCTACCCGGCACGCCGCATCATCACGATGAACGCGCATGAGCCGTCTGCCTCGCACGTGGCGGTGCGCGACGGACGGGTGCTGGGAGTTGGCAGCCTCGCCGAGCTCGAGGGCTGGGGACCCTACGACCTTGACCGACGGTTCGAATCGCGGGTGCTGATGCCAGGCTTCGTCGAGGGCCACAGTCATGCCTTCGAAGGCGGCGTCTGGAACTTCCCCTATGTCGGCTTCTTCGACCGCCGCAGTCCTGATGGTGCCATCTCGAAGGGATTGACCAGCATCGACGCGGTCGTCGCGCGGCTGCGTGAGATCGAGCGCGACATGACGACGGCCGAGGGACCACTGCTCGCCTGGGGCTTCGATCCGATCTATTTCGGCGGCAGGCGCATGAACCGCGCCGATCTCGACAAGGTGTCGGTCAAACGGCCGGTGCTGGTCATCCATTCCAACTTCCACGTGCTCAACGTCAATTCGCCGGTGCTTGCCAAGGCCGGCATCGACCATGCCACCAATGTACACGGCATCGTCAAGGACGACGCCGGCCAGCCGACTGGCGAGCTGCAGGAGATCGCGGCCAAGTACATGGCCTACCGGGCCAGCGGCATCAACCTCGCCGCCGCGCTGTCCGACGAAGCGGCGGTATGGCGTTTTGCGCGCGTTGCCCAGCTGGCCGGCGTGACGACGGCCACGGACCTGCACAACGAACTGCCCGACTCGACCGTGACCGGCTACCTGCAGGCCAGCGCGCGCGAGGATTTCCCGATCCGCCTGCTGCCCGCATTCGGCGCCATCGCCCTGCCGGTCGAAGAAGGCGTGTCCAAGCTGCAGGCGCTGGTGCAGCGGAACAACGAGCGGCTGCGCTTCGGTCTGGTGAAGATCATCACCGACGGCTCGATCCAAGGCCTGTCGGCGCGCATGCGCTGGCCCGGCTACTACAACGGCCTGCCCAACGGCGTGTGGAACACCGGCCCGGAAGAGATCGACCGCCTGCTGCAGGCCTATCATGACGCCGGCTTCCAGGTGCACATCCACACCAACGGCGACGAGGCATCGGAGGTGGCGCTCGACGCCATCGAGCGGGCGTTGACGCGCACGCCGCGCCGCGATCACCGACATACCCTGCAGCATTGCCAGATGGCCGACGCCGCCCAGTTCCGGCGCATGGCAGCGCTGGGTGCGTGCGTGAACCTGTTCGCCAACCACCTCTTCTACTGGGGCGACATCCACTACGCGCAGACGCTCGGCCCCGAGCGCGCCAACCGCATGGATGCTTGCGCCACCGCGTTGCGCACCGGCGTTCCCTTCGCCATCCATTGCGACGCACCGGTCACGCCGATCGGTCCGCTGTTCACCGCGTGGTGTGCCGTCAATCGCCTGACGGCGTCAGGGCGCACGCTGGGCGAGGCGGAAAAGATCAGCGTCGCTGATGCGCTAGGCGCCGTCACTCTGGGGGCGGCCTATACGCTGAAGCTCGATCACGAGATCGGCAGCATCGAGGTCGGCAAGCGCGCCGATTTCGCCGTGCTGCACGACGATCCGCTCGAGGTCGCGCCCGAAGCGCTGAAAGACGTGCGCGTCTGGGGCACGGTACTGGGCGGCCGCGTGTTCGAAGCACCGGCTGGGTAGAACGCCCATGCGGCGCCTGCCCTTCACGGTGATCGGCGGCTTCCTGGGCGCCGGCAAGACGACGCTGCTCAATCGCCTGCTGCGTACCACCGGCGACCGGCGTTTTGCGGTGCTGGTCAACGATTTCGGCGCCGTCGACATCGACAGCCGCCTGGTGGTGGCGCATGGCGGTGAGACAATCAGCCTGGCCAACGGCTGCATCTGCTGCAGCATCGGCGACAGCCTGGTGATGGCGCTGGTGCGGGTGCTGGAGAAGGCCGACACCATCGACCATGTCGTCGTCGAGGCGAGCGGCGTCGCCGATCCGGCGCGCATCGCTGAACTGGCGATGATCGAGCCGATGCTGGAGCGCGACGGCGTGGTGGTGCTGGCCGACGCCAGCAGCGTGCGGGACCGCGCGGCGGATCGCTACGTCGGTGACACGGTCCAACGGCAGATCGACGGCGCCGACCTGCTCATCCTGAACAAGATAGACCTCGTCACGCCGGCGCAGTCGGCGGAGATCGCGGCTTGGCTGCAAAGCCGCACCGCGGGCGCGCGCATCGTGCCGGCGATCCATGCCGATGTGCCGGTCGAAGCCCTGTTCGGACTCGCGCCCACCGGCGCGGCGGATACCCCAGCACCAGCCGAAACGGTGCAAGCGCCACCGATCCGCCGATGGTCGCTGGCGACGAACAGCCCCGTCCACCGCGCGGCCCTGCTGGAAGCGCTCGGCGCGCTGCCCACGAGCGTGCTGCGGGCCAAGGGCATCCTGCGCTTCGCCGATTCGCCACGGCAACGCAGCGTGGTGCACATGGTGGGGCCGCGCATCGACGTGCGCAGCGACGCGCCCTGGGGCATCGCTGCGCTGCGTTCGGATCTCGTCCTGCTCGGCACGCCCGACATGCCAGATGATGCCGAGCTCAACAGGCTGTTCGAGTCGGCACTCACACCAGCGGCGCAATAGGCTCTGCCGCATCGATCACGCGCCAGCTCTCGCGCCTCGCATGTCAAGGATCACCAGGACCACGATCGCCACCAGGAAGTAGAGTACGACCCATAGCAGGAGCAGGCTGACCACGACGCTGGGGTCAGTGCCAAGCCAGCCGATGCCGGCAAGGGCAATCGGCGAATTCAGCGCCAGATGCAGCGCCATACCGATCACCATGCCGCCGAGCCATCCGATGCGCCAACGCTTCCAGCCCAGCATGGTCATCGCTGTCAGCAGGCCATGGATGAGGCAGACCATGAACCGCTCGATGCCGAAACCAGTATAGGCGTACCAGGGGACACTCGCCGCCTGGGGCGTGGCGGCGATGGATCCGGCCAGGAATCCGATCTCACCGACGCCGAACCCCAGGCCGAGCGCGGCGGCGATCCGCACCGCGCTGTCGCGCGTCGCGCGGCTGGCAATCCAGGGGATGAGCAACGGCCACAGCTTGGCCGGCTCCTCCGTCAGCGGCGCGTAGAGCAGCCGTCCCCATTGGTACATGGCACCATCACCCAGCAGCGCATGGATGGCGCGATCCAGCGGCATGCGCACGACGTAGAACGCCGCGGCGCTCACCGGAAGCTGGAGCACGAAGCAGGCCACCAGCACACGTCGTTCCGCACTTGGCGCGCGCCATAGGAAAATAGTGCCCCACACGGCGACCGAGAGAATCGCCGTCATCACAGCGGCCATGACAATGCCAGGCATGATCGACGACACGGTGCGATGCCCCTGACCGCGCCGTTTCGCAGAATCCCGACGCCGGTACCGGCAACATGCCCGGACGCAAACCGGGCAACAAGCCCGCTCGCCTGACCCTCAGAACGACTCGACCCAGGGCCGCAGGTCGATCTCCTGCGTCCAGGCACTGCGGTGCTGGTTGTGCAGCTGCCAGTACGTGTCGGCGATCGCCTCGTAGCTCAGCAAGCCGTCGGGGCCGCGCTCGTCGGCCAGCTGCGGCGCGCGGCCCAGCAGGCGGGCGCCACCGATGCCGCCATCAACCACGACATGCGCAACATGGATGCCCTTGGGGCCCAGCTCGCGCGCCATGCTCTGGGATACCGCACGCAAGCCCGCCTTGGCCGCGGCGAAGGCGGCAAAGCCGGCGCGGCCGCGCAATGAACCGGAGGCGCCAGTGAAGAAGATCGAGCCGGAGCCGCGCGGCACCATGCGACGCGCCGCCTCGCGGCCGATCAGGAAGCCGCCCAGGCAGTGCTCGCGCCAGAGCTGCTCGAAGTCGGCGCGCTGCAGATCGAGAAAACTGTCGCGGCGGTTGTTGCCGGCGTTGTGCACCGCGACCTGCAGGGTGCCGCCGGCGTCCGCCGCGGCGACAAAACGGGCGGCGTCCTCTTCCACCGCGGCGTCGCCGACAAGGGCGTCGATACTGCCACCGGCGACGCGGATCTCCGCCGCCACCTTGTCCACCTTGGACTGGGTGCGACCGACGATGACGACGTGAAAACCTTCCTTGGCGAAGCGTCGGGCCGTGGCGCCACCGACGCCTTCACTGGCGCCGACGCCGACGATGAGGGCGGTGTTCTTCTGAGCCATGCGATTGCTCCTGTAACGAACCTTCCTGGGACCGCCGGGCGTCTCGCCCGCTCATGTGTTGGCGCTACGCGCCGATGCGGACCAGAGGTCCGCGCTCCCAGGAAAACTAACGGCCTTGAAAGACAGCGGCGCGGCGCTCGATGAAGGACCGGATGCCTTCCTTGGCGTCCTCGGTGCCCATCACGCGCTCGCGGATGGCCGGCAGCATGGCGATGGACGCCGCCTCGCCGGCCTCGACGTATTTCAGTGCCGCCTCCTTGGTGACCTGGATGCCCAGCGGCGCGTTGGCGGCGATCAGTCGCGCGATTTCCAGGCCGCGCTCGACCTGTTGGCCGAACGGCACAACTTCCTGTACGAGACCGATCTGCAGGGCGCGCGCGGCGTTGAACTCATCGCACAGCATCAAGTGGTACATGGCGTTGCCCCAGCCGGTGCGGCTGAGGAAGCGGAAGTGCGCGCCGCCCAGCGGCGCGATGCCGCGCTTGGACTCCATCTGGCAGAAGCGCGCATTGTCGGCAGCCACCACGATGTCGCCAGCCAGCATCATCTCGATGCCGATGGTGTAGGTGATCCCCTGAACGACTGTAACCACCGGCTTGCGGCAGCGCCGGCGCAGACCGAAGGGATCGACATTGCCTTCCGGCACGCCTTTCCACGTCGCCGTCGGCCCGAAGAATTTCGGCATGTCGAGCCCGGCCGTGAAATGCTCGCCCTCGGCGCTCACCACCGCGACCCACAGCTGATCGTCGGCGTCGTAGCGGGTCAGCGCCTCGGACAGCTGGTTCATCATCTCGGGCGAGAACGCGTTGCGCTTGGCCACGTTGTCGGTGGTGATGCGAAAGATCCGGCCATCGGTCTGGGTGCGGATCTGGCCGGCCCCGGGTTGTTCGGTCATGACGCTCCTCGTCGGCGGGCTTGTGTACGTTCCATAAAAGAACGTACGATCAGTGCGTTCCAAAAAGGAACCTGTCAACGCGAATCGTTCTGGGGACCGGCGGAGGAAATCTCATGCGATGGCGCGAGCTCGACCGCGAAGCCTGCTCCGTGGCGCGCACCGTCTCGGTGATCGGCGACCGCTGGACGTTGCTGGTGCTGCGCGACTGCTTCATGCGGGTGCGCCGCTTCGAGGCGTTCCAGGCGCGGCTCAGCATCACCCGCCACGTGCTGGCCGACCGGCTGCGCCAGCTGGTGAAAGCCGGCGTGCTGCGCAAGGTCGCCTATCAGCAGCGGCCGCGCCGCTACGAGTATCGCCTGACCGACGCCGGGCTCGATCTCTACCCCGTGATGATGGCGATCGTGCACTGGGGCGACGTGCATCGCGCCGGCCGGCGCGGCCGCCCGCTGTTGCATCAGCACCAGCGCTGCGGCCACCCGTTCGATCCCGTCACCGTCTGCTCCGCCTGTGGTGAACCAATCAGTCCGCGCGAGGTGCATGTGCACCCCGGACCCGGTGCGCCGCGCCCGGCGCGCGAGCCTCGATCACCGGCCGCGTGAGCGTCTGCCTTGCGTCGCTCGATGGTGTCGCTAGGATCGCGGCCCCACCGAGCAGCACAAGGCAGGGCGATGAAATTGCGAAGCGAACCCCGGCCCGACGACATCGAGGCGATGCGGCACTGGTTCAAGAGCCTGGAGGACTGCGTCAACGCGGTCGACTTCGCGGCCGGCCGGCCGCTGTTCGCCGAGGACATGATCGCCTTCGGCACCTTCAGCGACTTCGTGGCCGAGCGCGATGATGCCGAACGTCAGCAATGGCGCAACGTGTGGCCCACCATCCGGCGCTTCCACTGGCGGCTGGCCGACGTGAAGGGCATCGTCGCCAATGACCGGCTGAGCGGTACCGGGCTTGCGATCTGGGATTCGGACGGCTTCCACGAGGACGGCACCCGCTTTGACCGTCGCGGCCGCGCCACGGTCGCCTTCGCGCGCCAGGCGGTCGGCGAGCCCTGGGTCGCGGTGCACACCCACATGTCGCTGTTCCGCGGCACGCCTGCGGTGTCGCACGGCAAGTTCCGCGGACCGGCGGGGTGACGCTATTTCCCTCCCCCAAACGACAGTTGGGGGAGGTGGCCGAAGGCCGGAGGGGGAGCCGACGGAGTCTTCGTAACCGAGACCACGTCGGGTCCCCTCCGCGCCCCTTCGGAGCACCTCCCCACTTCGCGGGGAGGGACTAATTGCGCCGCGCCATCACGAAGCGCATCAGGGTCACGGTGTTGTTCTCGAACGCGTAGGTGCAGCGCCGCAGGTATTTCTCGTAGTGGTCGAAGATTTTCTCGCCGCCGTGGTCGGCGATGATCTCGGCCTTGTGCGCGCGCAGGCGCTTCAGCCACTCGCGCAGGGTGAGCGCGTAGTCCTCGGCGCGGCTCTCGGCATAGACCACGTCGAAGAACGGGTTGGCGGCCTCGAACACCTCGTTGGGCCACGGCAGGTCGGAGTCGGGGAAGACGTAGGTCGGCACCGCCTTGGCGGCATAGGCGCGATCGACATAGCCCCAGCAGATGCTCTGCAGCGACAGCGCGCCACCCTTGCGCAGCCAGCCGCGGCAACGCTCGAAGAAACTGCGATAGACCCCTTGCCGATGCGCCGCGTCGTAGCCGGGGCGCACGAAATGCTCGAAGGCGCCGACGCTGACGATGCCGTCGACGGTGCCTTCAGGCGCGAACACCTCGTAGCTTTCGCGCCGTGCCTCGAAGCCCGGCCAGCGCTGCGCTTCGATATGGGCCGCCTGGTCGGCGCTCAGGGTCAGGCCAACGGCACGTTCGACACCGCGATCGAGCCCACGCTTGAGCAGCGCGCCCCAGCCGCAGCCGACATCGAGCAGGGTCTTGCACTCTCCCACCCGCACGGCATCGAGATGGAAATCGAGCTTGGCGCGCTGCGCATCCTCCAGCGAGCGCACCAGCAGCGGACCGCGATCGAGCGGGCCGCGCCAGCGCGCGGCGCTGTAGATCAGCAGCGGGTCAAGCCACAGCCGATAGAAGTCGGTGCCGACATCGTAGTGATAGGCAATCGCCTCGGCCGAGGCGCCGGCATAGCCGCCCCCGGGGACTGTCGGTGTGTTGTCGGCGCTCATCCTGTTCCTTAGAAATATGCAATCAGCCGTCCGGACGCCGCTGTGCAAAACCAGATCAAGATCGAGACCACGGCCTGGAGCCGGCCCATCGGCGGCATCGACGCATCCCAGTAGCGCAGACGGTGCCGCCACAGAAGCCGGAATGCGACGGCGTTGGCGACGCCCAGCGCCAGCAGCGCCATCTTGATCAAAAAGACACCATTGGCGACCAGGGCGCCAGCGTCGGCGATGAACAGCACCGAGCCGCTGGCCATCGACAGCACGAGGCCGATGACGGCGAAAGGCGTCAACAGCCGCGACAGGTCCGGCACGGCGATCGACCGGCTGAGCCCCAGCAGGCGCAGATCAAGGGCCACGATCGGGCCCACCAGCAGGACCAGGCCCAGCAGATGGGTGAGGTTGGCCAGCGGATAGATCCAGGTGGAGTCGCGCACGGCCAGGGCCCATGCCGAGGCCTCGAGCGCCGCCGCCCATGCCGGTGCCAGGGGGTGACCGTGATCCATCGCCCGGAAACGTCAGCCGGAAGCAGGCATGGCGCGGCGCCGGCCTATCTCAGCTCGACGGTCTTGCCGCCGACGGTGATGCGCTCGGCCCGCATCTCGGTCGGCGTGTTGCGGCTGGGGTAGCCGACAACGGTCGCCGTCTTGCCGACGGCGATCGCCTCGCGCGGCAGGCCGCGGGACTCCATGCGCGACGGCGGGGCCAGGACCACCAGCCAGCGCTTGCCGCCCTCCTCCATCACCAATTCGCCGTGCGGATTCTGGTAGCGCATTTCCAGGATCGGGGCGGTCACGGTCAGCACGGTATTGGCATCGTAGCTGCTCCAACCATGGTGCGCGAGCGCCGCCACGGGGAGCGTGGCGATGGCCGCCGCGATGACGATCTTGCGCATGCGAGCCCTCCCGCACCGGGCCGACCGGACAATGATTGCTGACTTAAGCCGGGCGCTGTGCCAACGCAAGAAGGCACCGGAATGTGACTCCGGGCAAGACTTTGGGTAGGGTCCGCGCCCTGCCCTTCTCAGGAGTATCGCATGACCGTCACCGCCCGCATCGCCTGGGTCGACAACGCCCTTTTTGTCGGCGAGTCCGGCTCCGGCCATACGGTGACCATGGATGGCTCGCCCGACGTCGGCGGGCGCAATCTCGCCGCGCGGCCGATGGAAATGGTGCTGATCGGCATGGGCGGCTGCACCGCGATCGACGTTGTCTCGATGCTGAAAAAGCAGCGCCAGGACATACGCGACGTGGTGGTCGAGCTGGTCGCCGAGCGGGCCGACGACCATCCCAAGGTCTTTACCCAGGTCAAGGTCGTCTACCGCGTGCGCGGCAAGGGCCTCAATCGCGCCCTGGTCGAGCGGGCCGTGTCGCTGAGCGACGAGAAATACTGCTCGGCCACCGCAATGGTGCGCCAGTCGGCGACCGTGACGAACGAGGTTGTGCTGGAAGAAGTTACCTGAGCACACGCAATGCCGACGCCTGCTCCACCACCGATGCCCTCAGCCTTTGCCGGCCTTGCGCCACTGGCCGATGGCCGGCCATGGGTGATGGGGATCGTCAACGTGACGCCCGACTCGTTCTCCGACGGCGGACTGCACTTCGACACGAACCGCGCCATCGAGGCCGGTCTGCGCATGCGCGACGACGGCGCCGATATCGTCGACGTCGGTGGTGAGTCGACCCGGCCGCGCGCCGTCGACGTGCCGATCGCCGACGAGGTGGCCCGCATCGTGCCCGTCGTCAGGGCCCTGTCCGACGCCGGGGTCGTCGTATCCATCGATACGCGGCGCACTGACGTCATGCACGCGGCGCTCGATGCCGGCGCCCGAATCGTCAACGACGTTTCAGCGCTACGCGATGACCCGCAGGCTTTGCCGCTGGTCGCCGAGCGCCGTTGCCCGGTGATCCTGATGTACCGGCGCGGCAGCGCGGCGACCGGCTACGCCGACGCCACGGCCGGCGACACGCTCACCGCCGCCTGTCAATTCCTTGCCGATCGCCTGGACGCCTGCATCACAGCCGGCATACGGCGCGCCGACATCGCGATCGACCCGGGCGTGGGCTTTGTCGGCGGCGCACTCGCCGACAACCTGGCGCTGATCGCCGGCATCGCCGACCTCGCCGCACTCGGCCAGCCCGTCGTCATCGGCGTGTCACGCAAGCGCTTCGTCGGCACCATCAGCGACGAGCCCGTCGCAGGCCAGCGCCTGGGCGGATCGCTGGCCCTGGCGCTGGCGGCGGCCGCCCGCGGCGCGGCGATCGTGCGCGTGCACGACGTGCGCGAGACGGTGCAGGCGCTGAAGGCACAGGCGGCACTGGCGGCGTTCGAACGCGCTCGCCAGCCTGGAGGTTCGGCATGATCTACGATGACTACGTGACGGCGGCCAGGACAGGCGGCGAGTTGTTCGAGAAAGGCGAGTATGCCCAGGCGCTGAGCATCTTCGAGGAGCTGGCCGCCTCGGACATCAGCCCGATCGACAAGGCCCGCATGCTGAATAACGTCGCGGTCGTGCTCGACAAGATGGGGCGCACGGCAGACGCGCTGCGTGCCCATGACCGCGCCATCGCGCTTGAATGGACCTACAGCCGCTGCGAGAGCGTCGAACGCAAGGCGATCTTCCTGGCCAACAAGGGCGATGCCGCCGGTGCCGTGGCGCTCTACGAAAGCCTGCTGACCAAGTCCTACGCCACCGAGGATGAGAAGCAGCGCTTTCGAACCCGGATCGCCGAACTGCAGCAGCGCTAGGGCCGCGGTGTCGCGACCGGCAGCCACAGGACATCGTCGATGCGGCTGGCGCCGGTGGCGAGCATGACCAGGCGGTCGAAACCCAGCGCGATGCCGGCACAGGGCGGCAGGCCGTGCGCCAGCGCGGCGAGGAAATCCTCGTCGATCGGATAGGCGTTGCCATAGAGCGCGCGCCGGGTTGCCATGTCGGCCTCGAAGCGCCGGCGCTGGACAGTGGCATCGGTCAGTTCGCCGAACGCGTTGGCCAGCTCGACGCCGCAGACATAGAGCTCGAAGCGCTCGGCCAGGCGCGGATCGCTCGCCTTGGGGCGTGACAGCGCCGCCATCGACACCGGGTAGTCGAAAAGAATCGTCGGGCGCTCAAAGCCGAGCCGCGGTTCGATGCGCTCGAGCATGATGCGGAAGAAGATGTCCTCCCAGGTGTCGCTGGCCCGCGGCCTGATCCCGGCCTGCGCCGCGCGCGCCGCCAGGGCCTGCGCATCCGGCGCGTGGGGATCGGGCGCGCTCGCCAGCAGGTCAACGCCGGCATAGCGCGCGAAGGCATCGGCCACGGAGAGGCGCTCGAAGGGCTGTGCGGCATCGCAGTGTGCGTTGCGCCAGCGGAACTGCGTCGCGTCGGCCGCCGCCAGGGCCGCCCGCAGCAGCGCCTCGCAGTCATCCATCAGGTCTTCGTAGCCGGCGTCGGCGCGATACCATTCCAGCATCATGAATTCGGGGTGGTGCAGATCGGACCGCTCACCGTTGCGCCAGACGCGCGCGAATTGGAACAATCGCGGCACGCCGCCGGCCAGAAGCTTCTTCATGGCGAACTCGGGCGACGTGTGCAGATAGAGCGGTGCGCGGCTGCCGTCGGGCGCCTCGATCTCGGTGGCGAACGCCTTGAGATGTACCTCCATGCCCGGCGATCGCTGCAGGGCCGGCGTTTCGACCTCGACGAACTGCTCGCCGTCGAACCAGTCTCTGAGCGCACGCAGGATGCGGCCGCGGCGCACCAGCAGCGGCAGACGCTGGCCCAGCCGGTCGGGGCGCCAGGACGGTGTCGGTTCTGTCATGCCGGCATATTGAAGCCTTCGGCCACGGAAATCGACAACGCCCCTGCGTGTCGGCCATGATCCGGGCCGCCGACATCTCCTGAGAGTCCCTTGCTCACATGACGCCTGCCGCGATCGATCGCTTCTGCTGCTCCCTGCGCGGCGCCATCCGCATCGTCCAGTGGGAAGGCGTGATCGTCTTCAAAGTCGGCGGCAAGATGTTCGCCATGCTGCCGCGCGACGACGATGGCCGTGGCCGGGAACTGTGGTTCAAGGCCGACGATGCCTACTACGACACCATGAAGAACGCGCCTGGCTTCCGCCCCTGCCCTTATCTGGCACGCGCCCGCTGGGTGGCGGCGGCAGCACCCGCGCGCCTGCCGGCCGATCAGATCAAGGCCTATATCCGTCGCGCTCATGCGGTTATTACCGCCCGCCTGCCGCGCAAGACCCAGCTCGCGTTGGGCTTCGAGCCGCCGCCGCGCCCGGGTCGCCGCCGTCGCCCGGTTTTTGATCACCCGGCGTGATCGGGCTTTTCTTTGAACTTGAACACCGTCATCAATCGGACTTATCGACCTTCATACACACGAGAGTTCCATGCTGGATGACAAGGCCCTCGACACGATCTTGCGCAACGCGCGTTCGCAAAACGGCTGGCTCGACAAGCCGGTCAGTGACGCGCAGCTGCGCGCGATCTACGACGTGATGAAATGGGGGCCGACATCGGCCAACAGCTCGCCGGCCCGCATCGTCTGGGTGTGCACGGCGGAGGGCAAGGAGAAGCTGCGGCCGGCGCTGTCGTCCGGCAACACCCAGAAGACCATGACGGCGCCCGCCGTCGCCATCGTGGCCTACGACACGCAGTTCTACGATCTGTTGCCGCAGTTGTTCCCGCACAACCCCGATGCCATCAACTGGTTCAAGGGACCGAGCCAGCAAGCGGTCGCCGCCACCACTGCCTTCCGAAACGGCACCCTGCAGGGCGCCTACCTGATCATCGCCGCCCGTTCGCTGGGCCTGGATTGCGGGCCGATGAGCGGCTTCGACAATGCCAAGGTCGACGCGGCCTTTTTCCCCGACGGCCGCTTCAAGACCAACTTCCTGTGCGGCATCGGCTACGGTGACTCATCGAAAGTCTTCAACCGCAGCCCACGTCTGAGCTTCGACGAGGCCTGCACTCTGGCGTGAGGCCACCATGCCCGCCCCCTCGCTCGCCTGGGCGAGATATCCGGGCGCTCCCATGTTACGGTCGACGTCCATCGCTGCGGCGCATAAGGGATCGGGAGGAAGCCATGCGTCATTTCACGGAGCATTCGATCACCGACGCGGCGCTGGCGCGCATCGCATCCGATTGCGATCCGCGCCTGCGCGAAATCATGACGTCGTTCATCCGGCATCTGCACGACTTCGTGCGTGAGACCCGCGTGACGCCCGAGGAATGGTTCAAGGGCATCCAGTTCCTGACCGAGTGCGGCAGGTTCTGCGATGACAAGCGGCAGGAATTCATCCTGCTGTCCGATACGTTGGGTGTGTCGATGCTGGTCGATGCCATCGCCAATCCGGGTGGCCCAGACATCACCGAATCGACGGTGCTTGGCCCCTTCTTCCGCGAGAACCCGCCCGTGGTGCCCAACGGCGGCGACCTTGCCCCCGGCATCGCCGGTCGGCGCGTCGATGTCGATTGCCGCGTGACGTCGGAGGACGGCAGCCCGATCGCCGGTGCGCAGATCGATTGCTGGCAGTCATCGCCCGAAGGCGTCTACGACTCGCAGATGGGTGATGGCGAAGCGCACAATCTGCGCGGCCGCCTGGCATCGGAGCGCGACGGCCGGTTCTGGTTCCACACCACCCTGCCCTCCAGCTACCCGATCCCGCACGACGGGCCGGTCGGCGCCCTGCTGCGCGCAATGGGCCGCCATCCCATGCGCCCCGGGCACCTGCATTTCTGGGTTCAGGCGCCCGGCCATCGGCAGGTGATTACGCATCTGTTCGTCAACGGCGATACGTACCTCGACAGCGACGTGGTGTTTGGCGTCAAGGAGTCGCTGATCGTCGACTTTGGCGGGCAGGAAGGCCCGCGGCACACGGTGCGCTACGACTTCCGGCTCAAGAAAGCCGCCTAGCGCCGCGACTTGCCATTGACAGACGCCCGCCGGCAGGGCCGGATTCCACCCAATCAACGAAAAAGCACCAATCCGGGTCCCATACCCATCGTGCGGGAGGAAATGACGTCATGCGCAAGACCACATTGCTGCTGAGTTCGGCGCTCGTCGCCGTGGCCGGTTTTGCCTTCGCAGGCACCGCCGCCGCCCAGGATCGTACGGTCGTGATCAAGGGCTTCGGCGCCAAGTCCGGTGTCGTGCGCTCGTTCGGCATCAACAGCGAAGCGGCCATGAGAGCGGCCGCTGACCTGATCAACAGCCAGGGCGGCGTCAAGCTGGGCGACGGCACCAAGGGCAAGATCGAGGTCGAGTTCCTCGACGACCGCTGTACGGCCGAGGAAGGCATCTCGGTGGTACGCCGTATCGCATCCGGCCCGGCGCTGGTCGCCATCGGCCCCGGCTGCTCCAATGTCGCCGAGCCGCTGTTCGGCGTCCTGCAGCGAAAAGCCGGCGATGCCAGCGACTCGGGCTTGCAGTTCCCGATCTTCACCGACGTCGCGATCAAGGGCGGCCTGGCCAAGATCTCGGAGTGGGCGTTCCGCAACGTGCCCAGCGAGATCGATATGTACAACGCGCTGTTCGCCTGGGTGAAACAGACCAGGCCCGACTTGAAGACGATCTTCGCCGGCGTCGAAGAGAATTTCGCCCATAGTCGCGCGAGCTGGTACGCCGTCATGAAGGAAGCCGCGCCCAAGGTCGGCTACGACGTCAAGGGCGAGGCCAAGTGGCTGCTGGAAGACACCAACTTTGCCCAGCAGGTGCGCGAGATCAAAGCCGCTGCCCCGGACATCCTCGCCATTGCGGCACATCCCTTCACCACCTGCGGCGTGCTCAAGGAGATGCGTCGCCAGGGCGTTAAGGTGAAGCTGCTGATTGGGCTCACCAGTTCGTCGAGCATGGAGACCCTGCAGGGCTGCGCCAAGGAGGCTGAGGGCATCATCATCCCGACCAGCTTCGCGCCGGTCACCAAGGAAGCCGAAGCCGCCGCCGCCCAGGCCGCCAAATTCAACGGCAGCCTCGACCTGCACTCGGCCGGCGCCTACGAGAACATGTTCATCCTCAAGCGGGTGATCGAGGAACAGGGCGTGCTGGCCAAACCCGACACGGTGCAAGCCGATCGCGAAAAGATCCGCAAGGGGCTGGCTGGCCTGAAGGAGACCGACGGTTTGCTCGGCAAGATCAAGCGCACCGACGACCGTGAAGCGATCAAGCCCTACATGTACGTCCATGCCAAGGACGGCAAGTGGGCCGTGCTGCACAACCCGCTGACGAACTGAACGTGAGAAACGCCCTTCTCCCGCTCGCGGGAGAAGGTGGGACGCCGCGCACAGCGGCGGCCGGATGAGGGGCCAAGAACGAGGCCCCTCATCAGCAAGACTTCGACCTTGGCCCCTCACCCTCCCACTGCGCTGCGCGCAGCGGGCCCCTCTCTCTCCCGCTTGCGGAGGGGGACTCTCATCCCGGAGGCCCATGGGTTTCGTCGACTATGTGCAGGCGATCATCGACGGGCTGCTGTTCGGCACGACCTACTCGTTGATCGGCATCGGCTTCACGTTGGTTTTCGGCGTGATGCACAAGATCAACATGAGCTACGCCGCCGCGTCGCTGGCGGGCGCCTACTGTGGCCTGGCCGGGCCTCAGCTGCTGAGCCTGCCGCTGTGGAGCGTGTTCCCGATTTCGATCGTGGCGGCCGGAGTCATCGGCTACCTGATCTACCTCGCCTGCTTCCGCTTCATCCCGCTGGCCTCGCCGCTGGCCCCCCTGATGTCGACGGTGGGCATGCTGCTGCTGGTCGACGAGATCGTGGTGCATGCCACGGCCGGCATGCCGCAGAGCTACCCGGCGATCTACGACGGCGATCCGATCGAGCTCGGCGCCTTCATCCTGCGCGCCGACCTGATCGGCGTGTTCCTGATTTCTCTCGTGGCCATGGTGGTGTTGCTGCTCCTGCTCTACCGCACGCGGCTGGGTATGGCGACGCGCGCCGTGGCGCAGCAACCGGTGGCGGCACAGCTCTGCGGCATGCGCCTGCAAGCGGTCAACGGATTGACGTTCGTGATGTCGGGACTGCTGGGCGGCGTCGCTGGTGCCATGATCGGCGCATCGGTCGGCATGCTCTCGCCGCTGATCTCCGGCACGATCACGGTCAAGGGTCTGATCGTCACTGTGATCGGTGGGCTGGGCAGCATCCCCGGCGCCATCGTCGCCGGCCTCCTGGTCGGCGCCGCCGAGAACCTGTTCCAGGCCATGCGCAACGTCACCGAGCGCGACATCTACGTCATGCTGTTGCTGTTCGTCTTCCTGGTGCTGCGACCCAACGGATTGTTTGCCGCCGGCCGTAGCCGCGACTGAGGGAGGCGCATGGTGGATTTCTACTACAGCCTCGCCCAGATCATCGGCTTTCACGCGCTGATCGGGCTGTCCGCCTATGTTGTGCTGCAGACTGGCCAGGTATCGCTGGCACAGGCCGGCTTCTTTGCCATCGGTGCCTATGTTGCGGCGATGCTGACGGTGCTGGCCGGCTGGCACCTGGTGCCGGCGATGCTGGCGGCGGGCATAGCGGCAGCTGTCATGGCCTGCATCGTGGGTTTTCCGGCGCTGCGCGTACGCGGCCTGATGCTGGTGATCGCCACGCTCGCCTTCGGCGAAGCGGTGCGGCTGTTCTTCTTCAACTTCGACTACCAGATCGCCAAGGGCGGCGTGAAGGTCGGCCCATTGGGCGGCGAAGGCTTCCGCCAGATCCGCTGGTTCCCCGAGCATGGCTGGACCAGCTTCGACGTCATGCTGTTCGTCTGGGCCGTGGTGGCCCTGGTGGCGGGGGCGCTGTGGTGGCTGGACCGCAGCCGCTTCGGCGCCGTGATCCGCGCCGTCGGCGAGGACGAGTTGGCAGCGCAGAGCGTCGGGTTGAACCTGACGGCGGTCAAGGTCGCGGCGATGACCATCGGCGGCTTCATCGCCGGCCTGGGCGGCGCCATCTACGCCCACTACACGACCCACATCGAGCACTCGAACTTCAACGTGCTGCTGGCGACCTTCGCCATCGCCTACCCGATCCTCGGTGGCCTGCGCAACGTGTTCGGCACCATCGTCGCGGTCATCTTCGTGCAGGGCTTCCTGGTCGAGGGCCTGCGCTTCCTCGGCGATTGGCGCAACCTGCTGTTCGGCGCGTTGATCGTGCTGGCCATGAACCTGCGCCCTAACGGTCTGATCGACGCCGCCACGGCGCAGCGTCTGGCGCGCCTGTTCGGCCGGGAGGCGCGACGTGCTTGAGGTCCGCGGGCTCGCCAAGCGTTTCGGCGGCGTACGCGCCGTCGACGGCATCGATTTCGCGATCAGGCCCGGCGAGGTGTTCGGCCTGATCGGTCCCAACGGTTCGGGCAAGAGCACAACGGTGAACCTGGTCTGCGGCCTCTATGAGCCGACGGCGGGCGAAATCCTGTTCGAGGGACAGGACATCGCGCGCGTGCCGACACATCAGCGCCTGTCGTTGGGCTTGGCGCGCACCTTCCAGAACATCCGGCTGTTCGCCAACCTGACGGTATGGGAGAATCTCTGGATGGCCGAGAACGCGCCGGCGCACCGCATGGAAAGCGGCTTCCTGAAGCGCTGGATCGGCGGGCGCGGCGATGCGCGTGAACGCATCGCCAAGGCCCTGGAATTCTCCGGGCTGTCGCACCGCGCCGACGATCTCGCCGGCAGCCTCGCCTTCGGCGAACAGCGCCGGTTGGAACTGGCCAGGGCGCTGGCCGCCAGGCCCAAGCTGTTGCTGCTCGACGAACCGGCTGCCGGCATGAACGCCGAGGAGATCGCTCAGCTCGACGAGCGCATCCGCGCCCTGCAGCAGCAGGGCTATACCATCCTGCTGATCGAGCATCATATGGAGCTGGTGATGGCCGTCACCGACCGGATCTGCGTGCTCAACTTCGGGCGCAAGATTGCCGAAGGCACACCGGCCCAAGTGCAGGCTGATCCGGCCGTGCGTGAAGCCTATCTCGGGACGGCAGCATGAGCGGCAGGAAAGCGCCATGCTGGAAATAGCCGACATCGTCACGGCCTACGGCAAGATCGAGGCGTTGAAGGGCGTCTCGCTGTCGGTGGCGGCCGGCCACATCACCTGCCTGCTCGGCCCCAACGGCGCCGGCAAGACCACCCTGATGTACACGATCGCCGGCATCCTCAAGCCGCGCCGCGGCTCGGTGCGCCTGAACGGCACCGAGCTGGTCGGCCAAAGAGCGGACCACATCGTGTCGAGCGGGATTGCCCTGGTGCCGGAAAACCGCCTGGTCTTCCCGCAGATGTCGGTCGAGGAAAACCTCGCGGCCGGCGCCTATCTGCGCCGCGACACGGCTGATGTGGCCACCGACAAGGAGAAGCTCCTGGCCCGCTTCCCAGTATTGAAAGAGCGCCGCGCGCAAGCAGCCGGCACGCTCTCGGGCGGCGAGCAGCAGATGCTGGCCGTGGCACGGGCGCTGATGAGCCGGCCGAAGCTCTTGATGATGGACGAGCCGTCGATGGGGCTGGCACCACTGGTCGTCGCCGAGATCTTCCGCATCGTCGAGGAGCTCAACCGCGACGGGATCACCATCTTCATGGTCGAGCAGAACGCCCACATGGCACTGAAGGTGGCGCACAAATTCTTCTTGATGGAACAGGGCAAGGTGACCTTTGCCGGGGCACCGGGCGAGGTGGCGCAGGACGACGTCATTCATCGTGCGTACCTGGGGAGCATGAAGGTGACGTGAGATGACAGGGTGAGATCGCGATGATCGCCGACGCCCTCCAGACGCTGCTCAACGGCCTCGCCGCCGGCGCAGCCTATGCGTTGCTGGGCGTCGGCTTCACCCTGATGTTCGGCGTCATGCGCCGGCTCAACCTCAGCTACGGTGCCACGCTGATGTTTGGCGGCTATCTCGGTGCGCTGCTCATGGCCAAGGCCGGCGATGCGCTGCCCGACGGACTGCTGGCCGTACTTGCCGCCATCGTCACCGTGGCCGGCGCAGCGCTGGCCGGCCTCTATGTCGAGCGCCTGTGCTTCGCGCCGCTGCGCGACCGCTCGGGCGTGGCGGCGATGGTATCGAGCTTCGCGGTGTGGATGCAGATCGAGGCGCTGGCGAGCCTGCTGCTGCCGCGGCATACCAATCCCTATCCCGCGCCACTGGATCTCGCGCCCTTGCATCTGGGCGCGCTGACGTTGCGGGCGGAGCATCTGCTGACCTTCGCCGTCGCCGCACTCCTCGCCGTCCTCCTGCACCGGTTGCTGAGCGCGTCCCGTTTCGGCCTGGCGCTACGCACCCTCAGTGACAGTACTGCCGCGGCACAGACCGTCGGTATCGATGCCCGACGCATCACGCTGCTTGCCTTCCTGCTGGCCTCCGCCCTGGGCGGCGTCGGTGCCTGGCTGGTCCTGGTAGCCGACCAGCAGGTGACGCCGATGTTCGGCATGTGGTCGACCGCCAAGGGGTTGATCGCGATGATGTTGGGCGGACTGGGCTCGATTCCGGGTGCCGTGATCGGCGGTCTGCTGCTCGGACTCGTGGAGGCGACCGGCCAGGCGTTGTTCGGACCCCAGGTCCGGGAACTGATCGCCTACGGCCTACTGTTCGTGGTGCTGGTGGCACGCCCTGGCGGCATTTTCGGCCGCGCCACTGTCGATCTCGACGCCGCGGCGCGCGAACGGTTGTGACATGGGTGTGCTCTTTCGAATTGAGCATTGTGCACCTTTCACCACGAGAGAGTGGCGCGGTGTATCCGCCATGAGGCTGTCGTGAGCGACTTCGCGATCGGCTTGGCGAGCAACATCGGCATGCTCGCGTTCGTGGCGTTGTCGGCTTACCTGCTGCTGATCTCCGGTTCGATCTCCTTCGGTCAACAGGCCTACTTCGGGCTGGGCGCCTATGCGGCCGGCATCGCCACGGCGTTGTGGGATTGGCCGCTGATGGTGGCGCTGGGGTTCGGGGCGCTGATCGGCGGGCTCGGCGGTGGATTGGTCGGCCTGCTGACGCGCAAACTTCACGGCCTCTACTTCGCCATCGCCACGCTGGCCTTCGCGGAGATGACGCGCATCGCGCTGGATCTCTGGCACTACCAGCGCATGGTCGACGGCGAATTCGTCGGACCGGACGGGCCCAATGGCTTCAACGGCATTCGCCGCGCCTTCGAGGACGGCTGGGATCCGGCCACCTTCATGCTCCTGATCTGGGCGCTGCTGGCCGTCACGTTGCTGGCCCTGATCCTGTTCGAGCGCAGTCGGGCCGGCGTCACGCTGCGCGCGACGGGAGAAGATCCGGTGTTGACGCGCCTGCTGGGCGCCGACGTGGCGCGCCTGCGCGTGACGACTGCCGCCGTCGCCGGCGCCATCGCCGGACTTGGCGGCGGGCTCTACGCGCATCTCAACACATACATCGAGCCGCGCCTGTTTGACATCATGCTCGGCGTGCACGCGCTGGCCTACGGGTTGATCGGCGGACTGGGAACGGCACTGGGCCCGCTGATCGGCGTCCTGATCGATATCGGCATCCTCGAGTCGACCAGCCTCTTCCAGGGCTGGCGCATGATCGCATTCGGCGGTCTGGTCGCCGTGCTGCTGATCTGGCGCCCGCGCGGCCTGCTCGATGAGCCGACCGTGCGCCGCCTGCGCGCCCTGCTCGCCCGGCCGGCGCGTCATGCTTGAACTGCGCGACGTGACGGTACGGCATGGTCCAGCCACGGTTGTGCACCATTTGTCGCTAAGCATCGCGACCGGTGAACTGGCGGCTCTGGTGGGGCCGAACGGCGCCGGCAAGAGCTCGCTGGCCCGCGCCATCGCCGGCACGCATCGGCCGGTCGAGGGCACCATCCGGTTCGCCGGCGCCGACATTACGCGGCTGGATGCGGCGACGATCGCCGCCCGCGGTCTCACACACCTACCCGAGGGCCGGCCACTGGCGCTGACCTTGAGCGTACGCGACAATCTGCTGTCGGGCGCCCACGTGCTGGGCTCGCTGCGCCGGGCACGGCAGCGGCTCGATGACGTCTTGCCGTCGTTTCCCGTGCTGATGGATCGGCTCGACCAGTCGGCAGCGACGCTGAGCGGCGGCGAACGCCAATGGCTCGTGGTGGCACGCGCCCTGATGGCGCGACCGAAGCTGCTGCTGATCGACGAGCCGACCTTGGGGCTGGGCCCGCGCGCCGCGCACGAGACCCTCACGGTTATCGCCGGCCTGCGGGCCGACGGTACGACGATCCTGCTGATCGAACAGAATGCGGCACTGGCCCTTGATGTGGCCGACCGCGTGCTCGTGATGGGCAACGGGCGCATCGTGACGGAAGGCACACCGCGGTCCCTGCTCGACGATCCCGGTTTGGCACGCACCTACCTGGGTGTTGCGTTGCGGCCGCCACATGCATCGCAGGAGGATCGACGATGAGACAGCTGGCGCTGGCGATATCGATCTATGTGTTAACCGTTCCGGTGTCGGCGCAAGGACCGCGCTATCGCATCGACCTCGGCTGCCAACCCACGGGGCAGGCCCTGACCTATCTGTGCACCGTGAGCATCGCGGACGCTTCGGGCAAGCCGATCGACGGTGCTGCACCAATCCTGTCAGCCGACATGCCGTCGATGCCGATGGCGCACAGCGTGAAGCCGGTGACGGTCCAAGCCGTCGCCGGAAGACCGGGCGTCTATCAAGGCCGGGTGTCACTGGAGATGCTGGGCGAGTGGGCCGTAAAAGTGCAGGTCAAGGCGCCGCGACCGGATATTGTGGTCCGCAAGCTCGACTTCCAGACGGACAAGGTCACACCTGTCACGCCGCGGTGATCGCCGGTTCACTCCACCGTGTGCCAGGCGCCGCTACAACTGCTGCCCTCGCCCCGCGTCCATTGGCCGCCGGCGCGGTAGTTGCCTGACAGCGACAGCGCGTGCTCGCCCTCGGTCTGCAGCACCAGCATGCCGTTGGGCGCCTCGACGCCCTCGTATTGGACGCCGCCGCGCTCGAAATAGATCACACCGCCTTCGGCCACCGGCACGTCGAGCCGGGCGCTGGTGCAGCCCGGCGCGGCCCGATCGCCGACATCGAGCTGCAGGGTCCAGGTGTGGGGCATCGGCTCGGCCATCTCGAAGGGACTGGACGTGCCGGCCAGTATCAGGGCCAGGATGTGCTCAAACATGACGCCATCCTCCGTGCTGCGGCGAATTTGAGTGTTTCCTCCGCTTGCTGACCGCAGCCTGTTGACTTCACACATAAAATACGACGCGCAATCGGGCAAAACTGCGGCATGCCCCACCGTCGTCACAGCCTCTGTGACGCACCATGGCCGGTTGCCTCGTTCTGGCCCCTCTGATAGGTTCCGGCCGCTTTTCGGGGGCGGGGGACCGCCCCCGGACCATTTTCACTCCTCTCCAGTACCGGCCCATGAAGGTTCCCATCAACTCGATCCGCGTCGGCAACGTCATCGACTACAACGGCCGTCTGTATGCCGCGATCAAGGTCGAGCACATCACGCCCGGCAAGGGCGGCGCCTTCGTCGCGCTGGAAGCCCGCGCACTCAAAGAAGGCAACAAGCTGCAGGAACGCTTCCGCAGCGGCGAGACCGTGGAACTGGTCCGCATTGACGACCACGACTGCCAGTTCCTGTATAAGGACGGCGACGGCTTTCACTTCATGAACAAGGAAAGCTACGAGCAGTTCACCATGCAGGAAGACCAGATTGGCGCCCAGCGCGCCCAGTTCCTGCAGGACGGCATGGAAGTGACGGTCTCGATGCATGAGACCACGCCCGTGGGCATCGAAATTCCCAAGTCGGTGACGCTCAAGATCGTCGAAGCCGATGCGGTGGTGAAAGGCCAGACAGCGTCGTCGTCGTACAAGCCGGCGGTGCTCGAGAACGGCGCGCGCGTCATGGTACCGCCGCACATCGCGGCCGGCACTCGCATCGTGGTCAACACCGAGACCGGCGACTATATCGAGCGCGCCAAGGACTGATCAGGGGCCAGCGCCGCGCTGCGAGCCGGCGCCGAGAGACTTCCAGATGCTCACCCGCAGGTGCGGGCGAGACCATAGCGGCGCCAGGATCCCATGCCCCAACCTCCTTCCCATCGTTCCGGCGGCCCCCATGGCGGGCCGCGCTCTTCCGACCGTCCGGTCGCGCGCGTCGGGCGTGGCCTGCTCGGCGGTCGCGAGCGCTCGGCGCCGCCGTCGCGCCGCGCTGACACGCCCAAGTCACCGACCATGACGATCATGATCCGGGCCGCCTTTGCCGCCGCGCGCAGCCTGAAGCGCGATTTCGGCGAGGTTGAGCACCTGCAGTTCACCGAGAAGGGACCGGGCGACTTCGTCAGCAACGCCGATATCTATGCCCAGAAGGTGATCCGCGAGCATCTGCTCAAGGCCCGGCCCGACTACGGGTTCCTCGGCGAAGAGGGTGAGCCGGCGCAAGGCAATGGCACGCACCGCTGGATCGTGGACCCGCTGGACGGCACCACCAACTTCATGCACGGCCTGCCGCACTTCGCGATATCGATCGCCCTGGAACACCAGGGTGATATCGTCGCCGGACTGGTGCTGAACCCGGCGACCGACGAACTGTTCTGGGCCGAAAAAGGCGCCGGTGCCTTCCTGGAAACCCCCAGCATGGTCCGCTCGCGGCGCCTGCGCGTCGCCGGCCGCAAGACCCTGCTCAATGCGCTGGTTGCTACCGGGATACCGCATCCGTCCAAGGGACGGCACGACGAATACCTGCGGACCCTGCGGCCGATGATGGGAGCGGTCGCCGGCGTGCGGCGTTTCGGCGCCGCGGCACTGGATCTCGCCTTCGTCGCCGCCGCCCGGGTCGATGGTTTCTGGGAGTTCGAGCTGTCGCCGTGGGACGTGGCGGCCGGCATCCTGCTGGTGAAGGAAGCCGGCGGTCAGGTGAGCGATATCGCCGGCGAGCCCTATCGCCTGGGCGGTTCCTCGATCCTGGCGACCAATTTCGAGTTGCACGCGCCCCTGGCGAAGTTGCTCAAGGAAGCCTGAGGCGCCTCAAAATCGACTCGATCGGCTCGGATAACCGGTGCATCGATCCATGATGGCAGCAGTGCTTCGAGTCTGTTCGACACCCTGGCGGCTGGCGGCAACCGCCAGCGTGCTTGCCGCGACTCTGTCTTCCTGCCCAACCCAAGCCCAAAATCCGCCGTTCGACCGCATCGAGGTGGCGCAACGGCAGACCCGACCGGGCGAGGTGCCACCGCCGGCACCGCCACCGCCCACCACACAGCCGCGCACAGGCGTCATCGAGGCACCACAGCCCACCCCGCCTGACGCACCCAAGCCGCCGTCGGCGGCGACCACGCCGCCCCCCGCGCCGGCGGCGCCGGCCCCCCCGCCGCGCGTCGCCTTCGAAAAAAACGCGGCAATACTCAGCAGTGACGCGCGCGCGGTGCTCGACACCGCCGCTGCCGCACTGAAGGCCGACGCCGCCGCCCGTGCCCTGCTCAAGGCGTACAGCAGCACCGGTACCAGCGTCAGCGAGACACGCCGCCTGTCACTCAAGCGCGGTGTGATGGTCCGCGACTACCTCGTCGCCAAGGGCATCCAGTCGACACGGATCGACGTACAAGCATTGGGCAACAGTCCACAGGACAGCGACCAGGACTATGTCGAGGTGGTCCTCGGCAAGAAGTAACCGGTCGTGGCTGCAACAACCGTTCGCCGACCGTCGCATTGGGATGACAAAACAGCTAATCTGGCCATGCTATCCCCCGTCTCGTGAGGAGTTCGCATGACCCGACCGGGCCGCTTCCTGCTGCGCATGCTGCTGTTCCTGGCGGCGGTCAGCGTCGTTGCCTGGATCCTGCGCGAGCCCCTGGTGCGCACCTTCTGGCACAACCCGGTGATCAATGGCGCCATCCTGGTCACGCTGGTTCTGGGCCTGCTGTTCATTGCCCGCCAGGTGTTCCTGCTGGGACGAGAGGTGCGCTGGCTGGAGGGAGTCAGCCGCGATGAGCAGCCGGCGGCCGGCGCCAGCCGGCTGCGGCTGCTGGCGCCGATGGCTACCATGCTGGGCGAACGGCGCGACAAGCTCAGGCTGTCGCCGATGGCAACCCGCTCGCTGCTCGACGGCATTGCCGCGCGACTCGACGAGCAGCGCGAAATCTCCCGCTATGCCATCGGGCTGCTGATCTTCCTCGGCCTGTTGGGAACCTTCTGGGGCCTGCTCGACACCGTCAGCGCGGTGGGCGATGCCATTTCCAAGCTGCAGCTGGGCGGCGACGGCGCCCAGATGTTCACCCGGCTGAAGGAGAACCTGGAAGGCCCGCTGAAAGGCATGGGTACCGCCTTCGGCTCATCGCTGTTCGGCCTTTCCGGCTCGCTGGTGCTGGGCTTCATGGAGCTGCAGGCCGGCCAGGCGCAGAACCGTTTTTTCAACGACCTCGAGGACTGGCTGGCGGCGCAGACCCGGCTGTCGGGCGGCGGCCTGCAGGTCGAGGGCGACCAGCCGCTGCCGGCCTATGTCGAGGCGCTGCTGGAGCAGAGCGCCGAGAGCATCGACAAGCTGCAGCGCACGCTGTCACGCAGCGAAGAGCAGCGCAGCGCCACCGGTGACTCGATGGCGCAACTGGGTGAGCACCTGGCGGTGCTGACCGACACGATTCATCAGCAGCAGTCCATGATGGCACGCTTGGTGGAAAGCGGCATCGAACTGCGCGAGACGGTGACCCGGTTGGCCGAACGCGCGGCGCAGGCTGCCCAGCAGCCGTCGACGGACGAGCCCTCACGCGCTCACCTGCGCAACCTGGAGGCCTATACGGCGCGCCTGCTCGAGGAGACCGTGCGCGGCCGCACGGCGCTCGCCGACGAGCTGCGCGGCGAGTTCAAGCTGCTGGCCCGGACGATTGCCGCGCGCAGCACCGGCGGTGCCGGCCTGCCGGGTGCGCCGAGCACGATCCCAGCCCCTGCCCTGTCACCGACAACGCCGGCCGCCGGCAGCGCGCCCACCGTGCGCACGGCGCCGCCCACGCCACCGGCACCGTCTGTCGGGCCGGCGGGCCCGCGCCCCGGCGTCGGCCCTGTGCGCTCCACGCGCGATCGCGCGGGAGACTGAGCCATGGCGTTGATCGCCTCGCGCCGGCGCGGCGCCCATGCCGACTACACCTGGCCCGGCTACGTCGATGCACTCGCCAGCCTACTGATGGTGCTGGTGTTCCTGCTGGCGTTCTACACGGTGGCGCAGTTCGCGCTGGGCAGCGCCGTCAGCGAGCGCGAGCAGGAGATCAGCCGGCTGAAGGGCGATGTGTCGAGCCGCGACCAGGCGATCGACCGGCTCAACCGCCAGATCGCACAGCTCGGCGACCTGCTGAGCATGGAGCGCCTGCGCGCCGGCGATCTCGACAAGCAGGTCACAACGCTGACCGGCCGGCTGCGCGACGAGACGGCAACCCGCGACAAGCTGGGACGTGACCTCGCGGCAGCCCAGCAACGCATCGAGGGTTTCACCGTCGAACAAGGTCGCCTGGGCAAGCGCATCGAGGCCCTCACCGTCGAGCGCGACAAGCTTGGCAGGGACGCCGCTGCATTGGGCCGTGACAAAGCGCGACTTGAGAAGCAGACCACTGAACTCACAGCCGCGCAGGAGAAGCAGGCGCGTGAACTCACCGCCGCCATGAGCGATCGAGAGAAGCTGACGGCTGAGCTGCTGGCGCTCACCGGCGATCGCGACAAGCTGGCGGCCTTGCTCAAGGCCGCCGAGGCCAAGGCCCTGTCGACGACGGCGGATGCCGAAAAGGCGGCAGCGGCGCTGCGCCAGGAGATTGACCGGCAGAAACTGGAGCTGACGCGCCTGGCTGCATCGCTGGCGGCCGCCAACCAGGAAAAGGGCAAGTTCTGGGATCAACTTACCGAGGAACAGAAACTCTCGGCGGAATCAAAGGCCGCCCTGGTGCGGATGACGGCCGAGATGAACGCGACGCGCGCCGAACTGGCGCGATTGAACGCGGCGCTCGATGCCGCCGACGCCAAGGCCAAGGGCCAGCAGGCGACGATCGTCGATCTGGGCCAGCGGCTCAACCGGGCACTGGCCAGCAAGGTCGAGGAGTTGGCGCGCTACCGCTCGGAGTTCTTCGGCCGCATGCGCGATGCGCTGGGCAGCCAGGCCGGCATCAACATCGTGGGCGACCGCTTCGTCTTCCAGTCCGAGGTGCTGTTCGACAAGGCATCGGCCATACTCAAGCCCGAGGGCGTGGTGCGCATGACCGAACTGGCGCTGCGCCTGAAGGAGATCGCCGCCAGTATCCCGCCCGACATCAACTGGGTGCTGCAGGTCGACGGCTATACCGACTCGGTGCCGATCAGCACGCCGCAGTTCCCGTCCAACTGGGAGCTGTCGGCAGCGCGTGCGATCGAGGTAGTGAAATTCTTCGAGGGCCAGGGCATTCCACCGCAGCGCCTGGCCGCCGCCGGTCATGCCGCCAACTCACCACTGGACTCCGGCACGGGCGACGCCGCCCGCGCCCGCAACCGACGGATCGAGATCAGGCTGACGAGCCGCTAGGACTACGGTGGTTCAACCGGACCGCGCGGCTCCCGCCACGCTCTTCGTCTCCATCGGCGTATAGCATGAGCGCGCCGGGAGGCGCGCGGTCCGGTTGAGCTACAGTGCGCCAACAAACAAGCGCGGAGGACACGCATGAGCGGCACGTTCGGTTTGATCGCGACATTGCCGGCGATGGCGCTGCTGGCGGCCGCCATGGCCGTACCGGCGGCGCACGCCGCCACCGTCGTCTATGTCGGCAATGCCGAGAGCAACGACATCTATGTCCTGCAGCTTGACCCGACCAACGGCGCGCTTAACCTGATCGATAAGGTCACGCTGCCCGGGATCGCCAAGCCGGGGCCGACGAGCCCCATGGCGGTCAGCCCCGATCGCCGGTTCCTCTATGTCGGCGTGCGCTCCGAGCCGTTCACCGTTGTCGGCTTTTCGATCGACCCGGCCAGCGGCAAACTCACGCCCACCGCCAGCGGGCCGCTGGCCGACAGCATGGCCTACATCGGCACCGACCGCAGCGGCCGGTTCCTGCTCAGCGCTTCCTACGGCGGCAACAAGGTGACGGTGAATCCCATCGGCCCGCCGGGCACCGTGCAGGCGCCGTCTCAGATCGTCACGACCGAGCCCAACGCGCACGCGATCCTGGCCGATCCGGGCAACCGCCACGTGCTGTCGACCAGCCTCGGCGGCGATCGCGTGCATCAATTCCGCTTCGATGCCAACACAGGCACGCTGACACCGAATACGCCGCCGTCGGTAGGCGTGAAGGCCAAGGCTGGACCGCGGCATTTCGTGTTTCATCCGCAAGGGACATCCGTCTATCTGCTGAACGAACTCGACGCGTCGGTCGACGTTTTTGCCTACGATGCCGCCTCGGGCCACCTCAAAGGGCTGCAGACGCTGTCCGCTCTGCCGCCCGGCTTTGATGGCAAGCCATGGGCGGCCGACCTCCACATCACGCCGGATGGCCGGTTCCTCTATGCCTCGGAACGCACGTCGAGCACGCTGGCAGCGTTCAAAATCGATCCGGGGACAGGCACGCTGTCGCTCGTCGGGCACACGCCGACCGAACAGCAGCCGCGCGGCTTCGCCATCGACCCGTCGGGCCGCTATCTGCTGGCGGTCGGCCAGCTTTCGCACGGGCTGTCGAGCTATCGCATCGACGCCGACAACGGCCGGCTTGCGAAGCTCAATGCGTACCCGATGGGCAAAAATCCAAACTGGGTCGAGATCGTCACGCTGCCTTGATCATTTTCTTGGAACCGCGGGCGTCCATGCCCGCATTCGCCCGTAGCGCAAGCGGAGGGCGAACTCGGTCGGCGCTGACGCGCCGATGCGGGCGTGGACGCCCGCGGTCTAAAAAAGAATGATCAAGCCGCCGCCACCAAAGGGACTTGCAGGCGTTCGGTGATCGCCGTTTGCGTCTCGGCCACGATGGTGAGGGCCGCCAGTCGTCCCGAAATTCCCTCTCCGGCACCGGCATCGCGCATGTCGGCGACGATGCGGTCGGCGGTCTTGGCCACCGACTCGTCTGCTGTGTCGAACAGGCCTACCGTCAGATGCGGCTCGAAGCGAATCGACGGCTCGCGGTAGCGCTCCAGCGGGCCATCGTGCAGTGCGCGATGCAGGTCGATCATCGCCAGATGGCCGCGGTGCGGCACCAGTGTGATGTAGGCGCGGCCGGACGCCGGATCGGCAATCGGCAGGACCTTGCGCAGCGTGAAGGCGATCGGCGCCGTCGCGGCGGCGACGGCACCGACGTGGGCGATCAGCGGGCCCTCAGCCTCGGCCGGCAGCGCGAAGGCAAACGTGAAGTGCGGGCCGATGCGATCGGCCTGGGTCGGGTGATAGCGGGCGCGCAACGCCGCCAGCAACTGCCCATCCGCCGATGCCAGTTCGGGAAAAGCGACGACGTAGAGCCGCGCGCTCATCCATAGCTCTTGGCCATGCCCGCCGCCGGATCGATGGCCGCACCATAAGGCGGGAACGGATAGCGCAAACCGTTCTTCGACAGATGCCCCATGCCTTCGACCGCGCGCAGGTATTCGTCGGGCGGACATGCCATCAGCAACTCGTCATCGGCCACGCCGCCATAGCGGCGCTCGGCGAAGCACGGCAGCGACAGCGAGGTCTGCCGCGTCGACAGGGCACGTCCCCAGGAGTCGGAGCAGGCGCTTTCGCCGGTGACCGTGAAGTCATAGCGCCGGTAGCGGTGGAACTGCAGACCGTTGATGAAGAAGATCATCTGGCCTGGCGTGCCGTAGAACAGGCAGATGTCGGGCGGATCGAGCCGCGCGGAGCGCAGCGGTGCCACCACGAGGCCGTTGTACTTGCCGTCCGGTACCCGCGGCATGGTGGCCTGGTGCATGCGGGCAGCTTCCTTGTTGCCGAACCACACGCCGTTCATGTGATCGCCTGACAGGAAGCCCTCGCCTGGATGGTTCAGCCCCACCACGCCGCCGCAATTGCCGCCGCGCGTGTTGTCGACAGTGATGCCGAGCGTGAAGCCCGACCAGCGCGACTGGGTCACCATCTGGCACATGGTGAAGCGATGGCCTTCGGTCGGCCGGCGTAGACCCTGGATCTTGTCCATCTCGGCCGGGTCTTCGAACAGCTTCATGCCGATCGGCAATGTGCGGATGCGCAGCAGATCGTTCAGCTTCACCGTGGCCTCCGACAGCATCTGCCCGGTGATCGTCTCTGGCGGCGTCCACGGCTTGACCTTGTAGCCGGGCGGTAAATCAGTGGTGCGGGTTTGTGATGCTGTCATGGCTTCCTCCGTGGCGACCTGCCCATTGTAGTGGCATCGTCACGGGCGTCGATGGTTCTGCGTGCGATGCTCTTGAATTGCATGGCGCCTCCCCTCACCTTGCAAAGCCTCGTTTCCCCCTCGCGGGTGACGACATGAGAAAGACATAGAACAAAAGGGTGACGAAAAATGTTGGAAAACATCGCGGTGCTGGCCACCGATCCCGCCGCCTGGGTGGCCCTGGCCACCCTGATCGCGCTCGAGGTCGTGCTCGGCATCGACAATCTCATTTTCATCTCGATCCTCACCAACAAGCTGCCCGAGCACCAGCGCGCTCGGGCCCGGCGCATCGGCATCGGGTTGGCCCTGATCCTGCGGCTGGCGCTCCTGGGCACCATCGCGCTCATCGTGCGGGCGACGGAACCGATCGAGTTGTTCGGCCACAAGCTCTTCCTGTCGTGGCGTGACCTGATCCTCATCGCCGGCGGCCTGTTCCTGGTGTGGAAAGCGACCAAGGAGATCCATCACAGCGTCGACCCCGATCCGCACCCCGACTTCCTCGACGGCCGCGAGAAGGGGCTGGGCTTCAGCTCTGCCATCGCCCAGATCCTGGCGCTCGACCTTGTCTTCTCCATCGACAGCATCGTCACCGCCGTGGGCATGACGCCGCACGTGCCGGTCATGGTGGTGGCCGTGATCGTGGCCGTGATCGTGATGCTGCTGGCGGCCGAGCCGCTGTCGCGGTTCATCCAGAAGAACCCGACCCTGGTGATGCTGGCGCTGGCCTTCCTGCTGATGATCGGCATGACGCTGATCGCCGAGGGCTTCGGCGCCCATGTGCCCAAGGGCTACATCTACGCTGCAATGGCATTCTCGGTGCTGGTCGAGGCGCTGAACATGCTGTCCCGCCGCGCCCATCAACGCCGTGCCACCACCTTGGCCGCGCGTGTCGAAGCGGACAAGACGTAGGACCTAATCCGTCTCCCCGCGCAGGCGAGGAGAAGGATTAAAGAACGCGTGCAGTTCCCTCACGGTCTCATCCGCGTTCTGCTCGGGAAAGAAGTGGCCGCCCGCGATCGGGCGGCCACTCACGTCGGCCGCCCACTGGCGCCAGATGCCCATCGGGCCGCCGGCCGGCTCGTACCAGGTGTCGAGCGCGCTGCCCGCACTCCACAACACCAACGTCGGGCACGCGATGCGGCGGCCAGCACTCTGATCCTCGATGTCGCGCGCGTAATCGATCGTGGCCGCCGCGCGATACTCCTCACAGATCGCATGCACCGTGTCGGGGTCCCGCAGTGCATCGACGTAGGCCGTCCGCACCGTTGACAGAAAACTGGCGCGGTCCGAACCCCACTGGTGCAGCGCGTCGTCGACGACGGCGGCCGGGTCGGCGAGAATCAATCGTTCCGGCAGTGGTTCGGGTTGCGCCAGCAGCGACCAGGGCCAGAACGCCAGGGCGAAGCGGACGTCGGCGCGACGAAAGGCTTCGCCAGTCGGAATGACATCGAGAAGTGCAAGACGCGTCACGCGATCCGGATGATCCAGCGCCAAGCGATAGGCGACCCGCGCACCACGGTCGTGTCCGACCACGGAGAACCGGGGAAACCCCAGATGGTCCATCACGCGGATCATATCGCGAGCCATGACACCCTTGGCATAAGGCGCATGATCGGGCGTCGACGGCGGCTTGCCGCTGGCGCCGTAGCCGCGCAGATCGGCACAAATCACGGTGAACCCGGCGGCCAGCGCCGGCGCCACGCGATGCCACATCACGTGCGTCTGGGGGAAGCCGTGCAGCAATAGCAGCGGCCGCCCGTTGCCCTTGCGACGGATGAAAATCGTCGTGTCGCCGGCATCGACGACCGCCGTCTCGAACCCATCGAACATCGACGTTACGTCAGGTTGAGGCCACCATCGGCGATGATGATTTCACCCGTCACGTAGTCATTGGCGACCAGTGCCGCAACCAGATCGGCGATGTCCTCGGGCCGCGCCATCCGGCGCATCGGCGCCTTCGTGTTCCATAGCTCGATGGCGGCATCCCAGCCGGTGGTCATCGGGGTGTCGACCAGTCCCGGCGCCACGCCATTGACGCGGATCGTCGGACCCAATGTCAGCGCCAGCAGCTTGGTCACGTGATGCAGTGCCGCCTTGCTGGCAGCATAGGGAATCGACCCGCCCTTGGGCCGCACCGCGGCATGCGTGCCGATATTGACAACGCAGGCCGGACGTCCCGACTCGGCCGACTGGTGCAACGCCGCCTCGGCCTCGGCGATCAGCACCCAGGGTGCTATGACGTTCACATCCATCATGCGGCGCCAGATCTGCGGCGTGGCCGCCTTCAGGTCGGCATGCGGGATGCGCATGGTTTCGCCGGCGTTGTTGACCAGCACGTCGAGCCGGCCATGGCGCGCCAGCAGTTCGGCGATCAGGTGGCGCGCCGGTGCCTCGTCGGCAAGGTCGGCAGCGATGTAGTCGATCGCCCCGAGGTCCGCGAGCAGTGACGGTGCATCGTTGCGGACGCGCCGCCCGTGGGCCACGACGGCGTAGCCGTCGCGCGCCAGCCGCCGCGCCGCGGCGGCGCCGATGCCCGACGTCGAGCCAGTGACCAGCGCCAGCCGGCGCTCAGGAGGCAGCGGCATGAGTCGTCACCGGTATCGGCGTCAGTAACGCCGTCGAGCTCGCCGTCGCGATCAACTTGCCGGCCATGTCATGCAGTTCGCCCTCGAGAAAGGCGACGGTGCGACCCCAGCGCTGGATCCAGCCCTTGGCCAGGTAGACACCAGGATGCGCCGGCGACAGGAAGCTCACTTTGATCTCGAGGCTGGGCACCGTGACGGTGAACTTGGAGCGGGCGACACAGGCATGTGCCATGGCGGTGTCGAGCCAACCGGTGACAAAGCCGCCTTGCACGATGCCGCCCTTGGGGCTCCACTCGATCGAATGGCAGTGATCGCGCGTTGCCGTGCAACGGATCGTCACTTTGCCCCGCGATGCATCGACCTCGACGACCTCGGTTCCCAGCGTCGTGTTGGCTGGCTGCCGGTGGCTGTTGAAACGCTGCAGAATCTCCTGGTCGTTCATCCCGTCTATCCATGCCTATCCGATTACGGTGCCGTAACATGAAACAACGCACCGAGCAGCGGGGACCGCCTCACGGCTGCAATGCGCCATCGAGCAGAAGATCGAGCGACGTGATCAAGGCACTCCCCTCGCCTGTCGCCAGCTGGCGCTGGATTCGCCGCTCGTGCCGGCGCACCGCTGCTTCGTAGACCGGCAGCAGCGCCGTTCCCGTCGTGCCCAGCTCCAGCGCGTGCGTGCGCCGGTCGGTCGGCGAGGGGTGGCGCTTGATCAGCCCGTGGTGCTCGAGCCGATCCAGGATCGGCACCAAGGTCGAGCGGTCGACACCGATGGCGCGCGCCAGCGCCGTCTGGCTGAGCCCGGCATTGCGCGACACCAGCACGAGAATGCCGAACTCACCCGGCGTGACCGGGATCTTCGTCCCGGCCATCTCGCGCGCGAAATCCTGGAACACGGCGACCTGCGCCCGGCGCAGGGCATAACCGATCAGTCCGGGCAGCATGCCGCGGTCCAAGCCGTCGACGCCGATACCCGGCTCGGGCTGGGGCATGGACTTTTGACGGGATGGACGCGGCATGGCCTTCGTGCTAACAGATTGTTTGGATACCAAACAATTTCCCCTCCAGCGACAGTACCGGCGGCTGGTGGGTCTGTCGAGCGGAGCGACAGCCGGCGGACGGCACCTGACGAGAGGTCCAGCGTGGGTCACCTGGTCAAGATTTCGAACACCGGCGCCGTGCTCGACTGCGGTGCCGGCGTCACGATCCTGGAGGCGGCGCTCGACGCCGGCGTCCCCTACCCGCACGGCTGCCAGTCCGGCAATTGCGGCGCCTGCAAGTCGAACCTCCTCGACGGCGCCGTCGCCATGGATGGCTATTCGGAATTCGCGCTGATGGATGACGAGCGTGCGCGCGGCCTCATTCTCGCCTGCCGTGCCGTACCCGACATGCCTTGCGAGGTGGCATGGCTCGACGAGGATGATCTGGTCGTCCATCCGCGCCGGGTGCTGAGCACCACCGTGGCAGCGATCGACAATGCCACGCACGACATCAAGCGCGTGCTGCTGGAAGTAAACAGCGGCGGGCCGTTCACCTTCTCGGCCGGGCAATACGCCAGCGTCAGCTTCGAGGGCGCCCCGGCACGCGACTATTCGATGGCCAACCGGCCCGACGACAAGCTGCTGGAGTTCCATATCAGGCGCATGCCTGATGGCAACACCAGCGCACATGTGGCGACCAGCGTGAAGTTCGGCGACAAAGTGCGTGTCGAAGGGCCATTCGGCACTTCGTACCTGCGCGAAAGCCATCGCGGCCCCATCCTCGCCATCGCCGGCGGCTCTGGCTTGGCTCCGATCAAATCGATCGTCGAGCAGGCGCTGGCCCGCAAGATGCCGCAGCACATCTACCTTTATTTCGGCGTGCGTGACGAACGGGACCTCTATCTCGAGAGCCATTTCACTGCCCTGGCGGCGGCCCATCCCACGCTGCATTTCAGCCCGGTCCTGAGCGAGCCGGATGGCGCCACGGCACGCCGCACGGGCTTCGTGCACGAGATCGTGGGACGCGACTTCGACGACGTCGACGGCTGCAAGGCTTATGTCGCCGGCCCACCCGTCATGGTCGAGGCGGCCACCAGACTGCTGACGGCGCGCGGCATGCGTCGCATCGATGTGCATGCCGACGCGTTCTACACCGCTGCGGAAATGGAAGCCGCCGGCAAGAAGACCGGCGCCCAGATGTAACGGAGGCTAACGTGAGCGGATTGCTCGACGGAAGAGTGGCAATCGTGACCGGCGGTGGTCGCGGTATCGGGCTTGCCGTGGCTGAGGCTCTCGTCGGCGCTGGTGCCAAGGTCGTCGTCGCCGACAACGGCACCGGCATCGACGGCAACGGCGCCGACGCTGCGGTCGCTGCCGACGCCGCCAAAGCTCTGGGCGCCAACGCGATCGCCTACGGCGACAGCATCGCTTCGCCCAGCACGGCCAAGGCCGCCGTCGATCTGGCGGTGCGCACGTTCGGCGGCATCGATATCGTGGTCAACAACGCCGCCATCCTGCGCGACTCTTTCATCTTCAAGGCCGATCCACGCGACTGGGAAGCCGTGATCCGCACCAATCTGTCGGCACCGTTCTATCTCACGTCAGCCGCCAGTGCCGTGATGCGCGAGCAAGGCAAGGCCGGCCGCGCCGGTGGCCGCTACGACTGGGGCCGCATCGTCAACATGGTCTCGTCGGCCGGGCTTTACGGCAATCTCGGACAGGCCGCCTATGCCAGCGCCAAGGCCGGCCTGTTCGGCCTGACGCGCGTTACGGCGATGGACCTGGTACGGGCACAGATTACCGCCAACGCCGTGGCTCCCTTCGCCCGCACGCGGGTGACCGACATCATCCAGCCGGCCAACGATGCGCAACGCAGCTACAAGGAGCGTGCGCTCAAGATCGACGCCAAGCACGTCGCCAACCTGGTGCTGGCGCTGTGCAGTCCGGCGGCGGCATCGATCACCGGTCAGCTGGTGGGCGTGCGCGGCCGCGAGGTCTTCCTGTTCGGCCAGCCGCGACCGGTGGCGCGCCTGGCCTATACGACGGCCGACTGGACACCGGATGCCTTGGTCGCTGCCCTGCAGCGCGACGGTGCCGGCAAGATGACCGACCTCACGACCGATCTCGAAGCGTTCAATACCGAGCCCGTCGTCTGACGCGCGGCTGCACGGAGGCCTCCATGAGCGAAACACAACCCATCGTCGTCAAGACCGTCGCCGACCTGAAGGATGCGCCCGACGAGTTCCGCGAGGCCGTGGCCAAGCTGGTGATCAGCCATGCCATCAACGAACTTTACGGCGCCCAGGTGTTCGACGAGCCGGCCATTGCACTGGCGCCGACGCCCTACGCCAAGTGGCTGACCTGCCGCGTGGCGATGGAAGAATACGGCCACCATGTGCGCTTCAAGCAGTTGGGCGAGCAGATCGGCATCCCCGAGAGCCGCATGGTGCCCAGCGACAGCAAGCGGCCGTTGTCGATCTTCGAGTTCCCGCTGAAGACCTGGGAGGAGTTCGTCACCATCAAGCTGCTGGCGGACCTGGCCGAGATCCTGCAGGTCGAGGACCTGCTGCATTGCGCCTTCCATCCGCTGCGTAATCTGGCGCGCGCCACCATGCCGGAGGAGCGTTTCCATGCCCAGTTCGGCGAGGACTTTGCCGCCGAGCTGGTGAAGACACCGGACGGTAAGGCGCGTCTGCAGGACGCAATCAACCGCTACTTCCCCTACCTGCCGGCGTTCTTCGGCGGCTCCAGGTCGCGCAACAACGAGATCTTCCGCAAGTGGAACATCAAGCTGCGCACCAACGACGATATGCGTGCCGATTTCCTCAACCGCGCGCGCGAGGTGACGGCGAAGTACGGCCTGACCTTGCCGGAGTACAAGGAGGCGGCGTAAGTGCCTGCGTCGTCCGACTCGCCATGACAGGCTCTGGCCCACGCCTCGATGGCGTAAGCGACGCCATCGCCGCCGCATCATGGTTTGCCGCCGTCGGCGAGGCCTGGACGGCAGCTGACCAAAGCGAGGCGGAAAGCTACGCCAACACCCTGCAGCCGGACGCGCTGCGCATCGCCATTGCTCACGACTGGCACGACGCCGCCCGCATCACCCAGGATACCGGCTGGTCGCGCACCTGGTGGAACGTCGAAGAGCAGCAGCGACAGGAACTGACCCTCGCCGCCGAACACCTGTTCGGCCGCCACGCCGTGATGACGGCGCTCAGCGCCGTGATGGCGATGGCCGGCGACCTGGTGCACGGCAAGGCGGCACTGGCGGCAGCGCGGGCCGGGATCGCCGATCCGGCGCTGACGCGCGTGGCAGCCGGCGCCGCAGCAATGGCCTGCCATCAGCTCGCCGTGGCCACGATCGCGCAAGCGCCCGAGGATCACCCCTTCGGCATCAAGTTCCGACTGTTCGCGGCCGGTCGCTGGCCGCTCTGCGTCGTCGGCGAATCGCTGTATGTGTTCTGAGCCGTCCTTGCCGACTCGACGGTGCTCGGCGCAGGATCGGCTGAGACCATCGGGAGATCATCCGTGACCGCGCCTGTCGACCACCGCATGCTTTTCGCGCACGCCAGCGGCTCGGCGCCGCACACCCGCGGTTTTCTGTCACGGCCCGGCGGGCGCATCTACTACGAAGCCACGGGCGACGGGCCGGCAATCATCTTCGCGCACGGACTGGGCGGCAACCATCTGTCGTGGTGGCAACAGGTGCCACCGTTCTGCACGCAATATACGTGCGTGACCTTCGCGCACCGCGGCTTTGCGCCGTCCGACCCGATTCCCGGCGGCCCGCATCCGCGCGACTATGCCGACGACCTCGCGGCGCTGATTGCACATCTGACGCTGACAGACGTCCGCATCGTCGCCCAATCCATGGGCGGCTGGTCGGCGGTCGAGTACGCGCTGCGCCAGCCGGCGGCGCTGAAGGGCATGGTGCTGGCCGCCACATCGGGGACGCTGGATCCGCGCTCAGTCAATGGATCCACCGATGCACTGGATGCCTGGACGCAGGCGGCGACGACAAAGGTAAGCGAGTGCCGCCAGCGCGGCATCCATGTCGCGGCCGGCGCACGCATGGCGACGGAACAACCAGCCCAGCATTTCCTATACGCCGCCATCGACGCCATGAACGCTGCCCTCGACAAGGAGGTCGTGCGCCAACGCCTGGGCGAGACGCGCGTGCGCGGTATCGACGATGCCCATCGCATCAGGGTGCCGACGCTGTTCATCACCGGCGAAGAGGACGTCGTCTTTCCGTCCGTCATCGCCCCGCCATTGGCCGCCGCCCTGCCCAAAGGTCACGCCGTGCAGATTGCCGCTGCCGGGCACTCGGCCTATTTCGAGCGACCAGGCCAGTTCAATCGCCTGGTCCGCGACTTCTTCGCAGACATCGGCTGAGACACTTCATTCGGCGGATCCACCATGGCCGACCTGCCCCGCGATCTTGCATCCTTCTTCGCGCCCCGATCGATTGCCGTCATCGGCGCCGGCGACCGTGCGACGTCATCCGGCGGTGCGGTGATGCAATTGGTGCGGCGCGCCGGCTACCGCGGCCGAGTCGTGCCGGTCAATCCGCGCGGCGGCGAGATCTTCGGTTATCCGGCAACGACATCCATCGCCGGCGTCACCCCACCGGCTGACCTGTGCGTCGTCGTCATTCGTCCCGATCTCATCGTCGATACCGTGCGCGAGGCCGCCGACGCTGGGCATCGCGATTTCCTGGTACTACCCGCCGGCTTCGCAGAGGCAGGTCCCGTTGGACTGGCGCGCGACAGCGCATTGCGCGCACTCGCCCAAGCGCGCAACCTCACGATCGCCGGGCCGAACTGCGCCGGAATCATCCATCTCGATCCGGCGTGGCCGTTCGCCGCAACCTTCCTACGGGATGTGCCGCCCGGCATCGCGCCCGGCGCCGGCAACGGTCTGGCGGTGATCTCGCAATCCGGCGCCCTGATCGAAGAGATCATTGCCAAGGCCAACGCACACAAGCTGCCACTGGTGTCGGCGGTGTCGGTCGGCAACGCCATGCACCTGGGCGTCGATGACCATCTGGCGTGGCTTGGCGCTCAGCCGGAGATCGGCTGCGTGCTGCTCTATGTCGAAGGCATCGACGACGCCCAGCGTTTCCGCCGGATCGCGCGCACGGTGGCGGCCGACAAGCCCGTCGTTGCGCTGTTCGGCGGACGCACGGCGATCGGCGGACAGGCAGCCGCGGCGCACACCGGCGCCGTGCCCAATGATGACGACGCCATCGCCGCCTTCTGCGCCGACTGCGGCATGCTGCGCGTCGACTCCCTGCGCCGCCTGTTGATCGCGGCCAAGGCGTTCGGGCGTTATCCGCAGGGCCTGGGCAAGCGCGTCCTGGTGCTGTCGAACTCCGGCGGACCAGGCGTGCTGTGTGCCGATCGCGCCACGCTGGAAGGCCTCGACGTCGCGCCGCTGCCGGCATCATTCGCCAACGTCTTGCGTCAGCAGCTGCCACCCGAAGCGTCGGTCGCCAATCCGCTCGACCTGCTGGCCGATGCGCGCGAGGACCGCTTCGGCCTCGCCTTCAACGCCGCGATGGCGCATGCCGCGACTGGCTATGATCAGATCCTGATGATTCATGTCGTGCCGTTCATGGTCGACGCCGCTCCGGTGATCGAACGATTGACGAAACTGGCCGCTGACACGCGATTGCCGTTGATGCACACGATGATGGGCACACTGCCGGACAAGGACGCGTGGTTCTCGGCGATGGAAGCGGCTGGTGTACCGATGTTCAACGATGCCGAGGAGATGGCAGAGGCCGCCGGCTTGCTCGCGCGCTACGCTGAATGCCGCGCCAATGCCCGCACATCGAAATTGGATGCGGCAATACTTCGCGACCGGCGTCGATGATCAGCCGATTCGGACGGTTTCTCTTCTGATCATTCCCTGTTTGTTCTCTCATACACCTGGCTGATGTTGCATTTTTGCAACTTTCCACTGGACTCGAAGTACGGGGTGCTGTGAAAGTCGCGCCAACCACAGGGCAGGGCCGGCCGATCCGCGCTGCTTGATTGAGCTCCGCGGATCGACCCACCCCGTCCCGACAAGACAAGCCGTTCATCCGACCACGTCATGCGGGGAAGGGGTTCATGCCGGACACAACCGGGCAACGGCGACGCGTTGTCGTCTATGCTTCCGTTATATCCATGGGGTTGATGACCGCGGCAGGCGCTTTGAGCGTCGCGTGGGCAGCACCCAATACACAAGTCATCCGGCCGCCGCAGCAGGCGACCACCACGACACCCAAGAGCTCACCAGCCGCCGCCAAGCCGACGGCCGTCAAGCCGTCCGCGCCAACTGGCGCCAAGCGCATCACGACCCGCGGTGCAACGGCGCCAAGTGCGGCGCCCAGCGCAGCCGTGTCGGAGGAAGCCAAGCCGTTCGCTGTCGATCCGACGCGTCCGCTTGCCGATCAGCTCATGGCCGTCGGCATCGATGTGAACGACGCGCGTGCCGCGGCACAAGCCGTTACCGCCGCATTGAAAGGCGCGCCGCTGAGCGTCGGCAATACCGGGCGCGCCGCGTTGATGACCGATGGCGCCAAAGGAACACCGCATCGTCTGCAGTCCCTCCAGATCTTTGGTGCCCGCGGCGTGGTCGCCGATGTCGAGCGCAGTGCTGACGGCACGTTCTCGGGCAAGACGGTAGCGGTAGCGGTAGCGGCAGTCGCCAGCACCCAAACACCCGCCGTGGTCCGGCCAGCCAGCGTCAGCGCCGATCCATCGAGCGCCGATGCCGGTCAGGACGATCCGCGCATGTGGAGCGCACGCGACGGCCAGAGCCTGCGCACGGCGAAGTCCTTGCGCGACATCGCGCAATCGACCGTGGGCCTGCGTCGCATTTCGGCCAACGGCGATGCCAACGTGGCCCTGGCCAATGCCGGTATCGAGACGAACACAGCGCGCTCGGCGGCACAGGCTTTGGCCGCCGTCGCGCCCGCGACCCTGGACCGCCGTTCGGCCAGCATCGAGGTCGTGAACGGCCGCACCGGCGATGGCCAGGTGCGGCTGCTGACGGCAACGATCTATGACCGCAATTCGCGCGGCCAGATCTGGTGGTTCGCACCACGCAACCAGCCCGAAGGCTTCTTCGACGAGCATGGCAGCCGGGTCGGCGACTCGGGCATGGCCCTGCCGATCGAGGGCAGCCATATCTCCTCGCCCTTCGGAACGCGGCGCTGGGGACGGTGGGCCGCCTTCCACAACGGCCTCGACGTTGCAGGCCAGTACGGCACACCGATTATCGCCGCCGCTGACGGCGTCGTCGATTACACCGGCTGGTACTATAACTACGGCAAGACCGTGCGAATCGTACACAGCGATTCGCTGGCGACCAGCTACAGCCACATGTCCAACTTCGCCGCCGGCGTCGGACCGGGCACGCGCGTGCGCAAGGGCCAGTTGATCGGCTATGTCGGCAGCACGGGACGGTCGACCGGCCCGCACCTTCACTTTTGCGTGCTGGTCGATGGCCAGTTCGTGAACCCGGCGCCCTACGTCGCTGGTGGTGGTGGCGGCGGCGGGTTGAGCGGTCAGGATCTGGTCTCCTTCCGTGACTGGCAACGCACCACGGTTGGCATGGCGCGTGGTGGCTCATCCCGGCGCACGAGCAACGATTCGGACGGCTACAACCGATTGTAAGCGCCCACTTGCGGCCCTGCCCCACCCATGCGCCGGCGACCTTTCGCCGGCGCATTGCGTTTGGGATCGTTGCCGGCACGGCGCTGGTCCGCGATTGCGCCCCGGGAACAGTCTGCCTTAGAGTGCGAGCAACGGTGGCGTGACCCATCCACGTGACCGGCGCACCGCAGCAGCGATGCGCGAAGATTTAGGGCTTCATGAGGGGGTACCTCAATGATCAGGAAGACGATTGCGGCGACAGCCAGCGTAATCGCGCTATCAGGATTTGCTGGCGCTGCGCAGGCGGGTGCCGACCTCGACGCCATCAAGGCGCGTGGTCACATTATTTGCGGCGTGACCACGGGCGTCACGGGCTTCTCGGCGACTGATAGCCAGGGCAAGTGGACCGGCCTGGAAGTCGATGTCTGCCGCGCGGTCGCCGCTGCGTTGTTCGGCGATGCCGAAAAGGTGAAGTACGTGCCGACGACGGCGCAGCAGCGCTTCACGGCCCTGCAATCGAAGGAAGTCGATCTGCTGTCGCGGACAACGACCTACACACTGCAACGCGACACGGCGCTCGGCTTCGACTTCACCGGCATCACCTACTATGACGGCCAAGGCTTCATGGTGCCCAAGAAGCTCGGTGTGAAGAGCGCCAAGGAGCTTAACGGCGCCACCGTGTGCGTCCAGCCCGGCACGACGACCGAGCTCAACCTGGCCGACTATTTCCGCGCCAACAAGATGACCTTCAAGCCAGTGGTCATCGAGAACGTCGAGGAAATTCGCCAGGCGTTCTTCTCGGGCCGTTGCGATGTGTACACCACTGACGCTTCGGGCCTCTATAGCACCCGTGCCGCCAACGCGCCGAAGCCGGACGACTACCTCATCCTGCCGGAGATCATCTCGAAGGAGCCGCTCGGCCCCGTCGTGCGCCACGGTGACAACCAGTGGGCTGACATTGTCCGCTGGACGCTCTTCGCGATGATCGAAGCGGAGGAAAACGGCATCACCTCCAAGAACGTCGATGAAATGCTGAAGAGCGACAACCCCAACATCAAGCGTATCCTCGGCGTCACGCCCGGCATGGGCAAGTCGCTGGGTGTCGACGAGAAATGGGTCTACAACATCGTCAAACTGGTCGGTAACTACGGCGAGTCCTTCGAACGCAATGTCGGCGCCGAGACCCCGCTCAAGATCGAGCGTGGCCAGAACGCTTTGTGGACCAAGGGCGGGCTGCAGTACGCACCACCGATCCGCTGACGCCAGCGGACGCCGTCACGACAGAGCCGCCGCCCCCAGGGGCGGCGGTTTTCATTTGGCCCTATCGACGAAAGCCGATTCCCGGCTAAAGTGGCAACCAAGCAAGCCAGAGATGCTTGCCAAAAACCGTCCACGGTCGGGTTGGGAAAGACCGCGGAACGGCAGGGAGAGTAAATGCGTAGGATGACGCTGGCCAACCGGGCCAGGTTACAGGCCCCTATGTCGCCCGCACGGCGGGCCGACCGTTTCTGCGCGTCGCCGGTATCCGCCGGCCGCGTCCCGGCGATGACCGCCGACGGCACCCTTCTTGCTACCTTCGAAATCGGCTGCGCTGCAGCGAACGCAATACACGTGCGAGGGAACTGACATGGCGATCGCACAGCCGGCGCTACCCAAAGCCAAGGTCGCGCCGTGGAACGATCCGATCATCAGAGGCTGGTTCTTCCAGATCGTGGTCATCGGCGCCGTGGCCCTGTTTGCCTGGTACCTGGTGACCAACACGCTGGAGAACCTCGAGCGACAACGGATCGCGACCGGCTTCCACTATCTCAGCCGCGAGTCCGGCTTCGAGATCGGCGACACGATGATCCCCTACTCGCCGGCCGATACCTACGCCCGAGCCATCTTCGTCGGTATCCTCAACACCCTGCGCGTCTCCATCCTCGGCATCGTACTGGCCACCATTCTGGGCACGTTGATCGGCGTCGGCCGACTGTCGCCCAACTGGCTGCTGAACAAGCTGTGCGAATCTTACGTTGAACTCTTCCGCAACGTGCCGCTGCTGCTGTGGCTGTTCCTGATCTACAAGGTGATCAGCGAAGCCTTCCCCGGCCCGCGCCAGGCGATCGGCGCGCTCTGGGATACGGTCTTTCTGAGTAATCGCGGCCTCTACTTCCCGGTTCCCTTCGCCCATGACGTGCACGGCTGGATGGGGATCGCCCTGCTGGTCGGCATCGCCGCGACCTGGGCGATCCGCCGCTGGGCCAAGGCGCGGCAGGCCAGGACCGGCCAGCCGTTCCCCACGATCAAAGCCGGCATTGCCGCGATCATCGGCCTGCCCCTGCTCGTCTGGCTGTT
>Ga0187894_10000683_pt1 | contig 45622 bp, 36 predicted proteins | sample GBC1701081metaG_FD_136650 | JGI IMG/M metagenome (GOLD analysis project Ga0187894, IMG submission 136650) | White microbial mat communities from a lava cave in the Kipuka Kanohina Cave System on the Island of Hawaii, USA - GBC170108-1 metaG ... | reverse complement strand
GTTCTGTGAACGACGGCGCCGCACCGAACTCACTCTCGAAACGGGCTGTCGCAGACAAGTTGCTCGACAGACTGCGTACATCGGCATCGCCTGCGGCAGAGAAAGTCGCACCGCGTCGTGCGTCACCGCTGGCCGCGGGACGGCGGGCTGCCGACTTCGCCGCGCTGCCGGAGTATCAGGCGCTGCGTGTGCAGCGGGCCGCCGCCGACATGCTGAAGATCGAGGTGCCGCTCTTTCGCATGCACGAAGGGCGCGCCGCCGACACAACGATCGTCGATGGCCGGCATGCGATCAACTTCTCGACCTATGACTATCTGGCGCTGAACGGCGACCGCCGGGTTGTCGCCGCGGCCAAGGAAGCCATCGATCGCTACGGGACATCGGTGGGCGCCAGCCGGCCGACGGCGGGCGAGCGTCCGATCTATCGTGAGCTCGAGGCGGCGCTGGCGAAGCTGCACGGCACCGAGGATGCGCTGTGCTTTGTCAGCGGACATGCCACCAACGTCACCGTGATCGGCTGCCTTCTGAACAAGAAGGACCTCATCATCGCCGACGCCCTGGCGCACAACAGCATCCTGGAGGGCGTCAAGCTGTCGGGCGCCACCAGCGTGCTGTTCCCGCACAACGATCTCGATGCGCTCGAAACCCTGCTGCGCGAGCACAGGCCGCGTCATCGGCGGGCCCTGATCGTCGTCGAGGGCCTCTACAGCATGGATGGCGACGTTCCCGACATGCGTCGCCTGCTGGCGATCAAGCGTCGTCACGATGCGTGGCTGATGGTCGATGAGGCGCATTCGGACGGCGTGCTGGGCGAGCGCGGCCGCGGCATCGCCGAGGAGCAGGATATCGATCCGACGGAAGTCGAGATCTGGATGGGCACGCTCAGCAAAGCGTTCGCATCGACGGGCGGTTACATCGCCGCCAGCCGGCCGCTGATCGAGTTCCTGAAGCTGCAGGCCCCGGGCTTCCTCTATAGCGTCGGCATGCCGCCGGCCATGGCTGCCGCAGCGTTGGCCGCCTTGCAAATTCTCGAACAAGAGCCCGGGCGCGTGGCCGCCCTGCGTGCCAATGGCGCGTTGTTCCTGCAGCGCGCCCGCGCTGCCGGTCTCGATGTCGGCCTGAGCATCGGTGCGTCAGTCGTCTCGGTGATGACCGGCGATACGCTGACCACGGTGCTGCTGGCCAACCGGTTGCTGCAGCTGGGCCTCTACGTCGTGCCGATCATTTTCCCCGCCGTCGGCGAGAAGCAGGGACGCCTGCGGTTCTTCATCACGGCACGGCACACCGCACAGCAGATCGAAACAGCAGTCGACCTGACGGCACGAGAATTGTCGCGCTTGCGCAAGGAAGCGCCGCTGGCGATGGGCCTGGCGCAGGCTGGCGGCTAGTCCGCGCTCGCGGTCCTGCGCTTAACAGCCCAGGGCTCGAACTCAGCCAGGGTGGCGTCGTAGCCGGGATAGAGCGTGCCCATCCAGCGGTCCCAGGACGAGAAAGTTTGGGCGTAGTTGTAGCGGAAATGGCTGTGGTGCTGGTCGTGGAACACCGTGCTGGTCAGCGGCCACGGCGTGCGCGCCAAGGGCGAGGCGAAATGCTCGTAGCCGGAATGGCCGACCATGCCGATGATCTCGTCGAAGATCTTGTACGCCACGAGGATCGGCCAGGGAATCGGCAGCACGAAGACGATCAAGGTGAAATAGAACTGGAAGACGAACGAGTCCAAGAGCGAATCGTGGTGGTTCGACCAGCAGGTCGGCACCAGGCTGGCGTGATGCACGAGATGGAAGCGCATCATCGGCCGCCAATGCAGCAGGCGATGCACCCAGTAGAACCAGGCATCGTAGAGCACCAGGTTGATCACGAACATCAGCGGCCCGGACCACCACGACAGCTCCAGCGGGGTCAGCGTCCAGCCCTGGGTCTGCGCGAACAGGCCGGCGCTGAAGCACAGCGCCGTCGTGAAGACGGAGACCGGCGCATAGGCCAGCTCCTGCCACTTGCGGCCGTTGACCCGGTGCCTCTGCACCTTGAGCTCGGGGTGGCGGGCGTTCATGACCTCGAGGAACAGGCCGGTGCCGAGTATGGTCGCCACCAGGACAAAGGTCGCCGCCACGAGCAGCGACAGGAAGTCCAGTGGCCCGGCGCCCGGCGCCATCGCCCTGAGTACGCTGTCCAGTCCCATGTGACGTACCCGATCCGACCTTTCGCCGTGCGTCCGTGATTACGCCGCGGCCTGCGCGCGACGAACGCTACTCCTTTGGTGATGGCGGTCAAGAACCGGCGGCTCTACGCGACAGCAAGGTTACCGTCCTCGTGGTAGCCCAGCCGCCGCAACTCGGCGACGAAGGCGCGGAGGAACCGAGGCCATCGGCTGCCGACGTGTCGGCTGTTGAGCCGACCAGGATGACGAGCGCGAGCCGCGCTTTGCGCGCCATTTGAGCACCCCCCGATTTGTGAGCACGCGGCCTGATCTAGGGCCTGCTGTCGGTATCCTGACGCGTGCCTGTGACTTCGGGTACGACGTCGGCGTGGAAGCCGCTCAGGATCCAGTCCTGGACCGCTACCGGCATCAGCGCCAACAAGCGAATGCCGAACACCAGCTGCCACGGAAAGGCGATCATGCGACGCTTCCGGTCGAGGCGTTGACGGATGTAGCGCGCCGCCTTGTCGGCCGGCCATGACAAGGGCTTGGCGCTACGCTGCCGGTCCGCCATCGGCGTCTCGACATAGCCCGGGCAGACGACGCTGACAGCAATGCCACGTGACCGCAGGCGAATGCGCAAGGCGGTCCCATAGAAGACGAGTCCGGCCTTGCTGGCGCTATAGGAGGGCAGGTCCGGTTGCGGGGCCAGGCCGGCCAGCGAACTGATCACTGTAATATGGCCACGACGCCGCGCCTGCATGCGGTCGACCAACGCCGCAACGGTGATGATCGAGCCCCTCAGGTTGATATCGAGGACCCGCAGTGCCGCCGCGGCAGGCTCCGTGCACTGCTGCGGGTCGATACCGGACAGGATGCCGGCATTGGCGATCAGCAGATCGACGGGATGCGCCGTGTCGAAAGCCTGCAGCCAGGTGGTCGTGGCGTCGCCATCACGTACATCGAGGGCGCCGGTTTCGACCACGGCGCCGCGGTCGCGGCAGGCGCCCGCCACCGCGTCGAGCCGCGCGACATCGCGGCCCAGCAGACCCAGTGTCGTGTCGTGGCCGGCGTACTCCAAGGCCAGTGCCTGGCCGATGCCGCTGGATGCGCCGGTGATCACGACGGTCAGGCCCATCAGCGGTTTCCTGACGGTTCGGTGGCGCTGCGCGATGGCAGCCATGGCAGGCCGTCCTCAAGGCGCTGCACCGTGGCGGGCACCGCCATGTCGAGTGCTTGCTTGGTGTAGTAGCCGCCGCGGATGTGGATCGCGCCGGCCAGCAGGCGAACGAAATCGCCAACCAGACCCATATCCGGTGGTGTCGCCTGCGACCAGAAGGCGTCCAGCGGGCCCTGGAACGTCATGCCGGGAACGTCGAAGATCGCATTGCCCAGGACCTTGAGCGGACAACCCCGTTGCAATGCGAACAAGCCCACAGTGCTGTTGACCAGTACGCATCCCGCCGAGCCGACCAGCATCTGCCCGATATCACCGCCATCGACGTAAAAGACACGGTCGCCGACACCATGGCGCTCGGCCATCTCGGTGATGACGGGGCGCCACGCGGTGAGCCCACTGTCCAACGGATGGACTTTCACCACCAGGCGCGCCATCGCCGGTGCATGCCTGGCGAAAGAGGCGATGACATCGGCGGCTGCCGCCGGCATGTCGGGGTAGGGCGAATGATCGCGGATCTGAAAGTCGGTCGACAGTTGCAGGGGAAAGATGAAAGTTGGCGCTGCGGTGCTGTTCAGGGCGGCAAGCGCACGTGCCGTGCGTCGCTTTTCCAGCGGGGACAACAGCCACCGTTTGATCCACCCGGCATACTCGGCGAAGGGATGATAGATGGCGTGCCGTTTGTAACGCGGGTGGTGCAGCCGGAAGAACACCTCGCCGATGGTGTAGACGATGTCGGTCACGGCAAGCCGCCAGAAGGGCGTCGTGCAGCGGATCGACAGGTCGGGCTCATCGAAGCGCTGCGCCAGCGAGCGGATCGTGTCAGCTTCGCGTGGCATACGTGAATAGGTGCTCATGCCGTCGCGTTCGAGCACCAGCCAGTCGGGACGCAGGTAGCCGAGCTCCGAGCAGATGATCTCAGCGCCGCGCCCGCGGGCCTCTTCGATGGCAACGCGATGGTAGGGCCGTCGATCGCCCAGCAGGAAGAGATGCGTGATCGGGTTGGCGTCCAGGAAGCGGGCGATATACGCACGCCAGTCCTGGGGCGAGCCGCGGTAGTTCCTCGCCGGCAGGCGCCAGAACAGACGGTCCCCGAAATGCAGGTTGATCCGCGACGCGCGATGCCCCCGGGCGATCAGCTGCCGCGCGACCTGCTCCATGTAGAACGATGTTGGCCCCTGCAGGAAGAGTACATGCATCGGTGTCTTGCGCTCTTGCTGTCCGGCGCTTTGCTCAACCATGATCTCTCTCTGAACTCCCCCGAACGCCTTGCATATCGCGCCCGCTCTTAGCGGCTCCGGGGCGATTTGTCACGGCATGCCCGCACCGCGGGGTTGCGTCGGGCGCTGTCCTGTGACTCTATGCACGCCCGCTGGCGATATGCTGGCAACAAACCGAGTGCCGGCCGCCGCCGGAGGCAGCCCCTTGCTGTTTGCCGCATATTTCGTCCTCTATCTGCTTCTGGCTCTGTTTGTGGACGCGCTGGCGGCGCCGCGTGGCCGCTTCCTCGGCCGCCCGGGCTGGGCCCTGCTGACCGCGGTGCTGACCCTGACGTTGCTGTACGCCGTGTGGTTCGCGGCCTCCTGGCGGCCGGTCTTCGCTGGCAACGCCGCGATCATCACGTTCGTGATCGTGAGGCTGATCTCGGACTACAAGGTTCGCAACGTCCAGGAACCGCTCAATTTCGTGGATTTCGCACTGATCCCCCAGATCCTGCGCCATCCGCGGTTGTATCAAGCCGATTTCCTGACGCACCCTTTCTTCTACGTCGGCATCGCAGCGGTACTGGCGATCATCTTCCTCTGGAGCCACTTCGTGGAGCCGTCGATGCTACCCGACGGTCACCTGTGGGACTGGGCTATCCCGGTTGCGGTGATGCTGCTTGCGATCATCGGCTGGGGTGTCGCGGGCCCGCTGCCGGCGTGGTTCACGTCGGCTGTCCATCGCCGCATGATTCCGGCGAACTCGACTCGTCATGTTCGTGAGTTTGGTCTTGCCGCATCACTGACGGCCGGTCTGATCGGATGGCGGCAATCGATCGGCGGGTCGCGGACATGGCCGTCGCCGGCTATCGTCGCGAAAGCGACGCCCCCGCGGCCAGCGCCTGTCGTGATCGCGGTGCAGTCGGAGTCCTTCCTGGATTTGCGGGCGGCGGGCCTGCGCGACGTGGACCTGCCGGCACTGCAGAACGCCCGCGACCATGCCGTGGCGCATGGGCGCGTCAAGGTGCCGGTCCAGGGCGCCTGGACGCTGCGCTCGGAATTCGCCTTTCTCGCCGGTCGGCCGCTCGAGTCGTTTGGCCTGGATGCATTGCATCCCTATCTGCGCCTGCGCCAGCCGCCGCGGACCTTCGCGCACCACCTGCGCGATGCCGGTTTCTTTACGCTGTTCGTCCACCCCTTCGACCTGGACTTCTTCAATCGGCGCCGCGCGCTGCCCAAGCTCGGGTTCGAGCGTCTGTTGGGCGAGACTGACTTCGAGGGCGTGCCGCGCGATGGCTACTATGTGCCGGATCTGGCGCTGGCGGAGCGCGTACTGGCCATGGCGGCGGCGGAGCCCCGACCGTTCTTCAGCATGATCGCCACCATGGAGAATCATAATCCGTGGAACAAAGGCCGCTTGCCCGGCATCGACTCGCCGGTCGAACAGTACATTCATCACCTGCACAATGCTGATCGCATGATCGGCCAGATCGTCTCCGGGATGGAGCAGTTGGGTCGCCCGGCCGTGTTCGCCTTCTATGGCGATCACGTCCCGACCATGCCGGCGTTGGCCGATCCGTTTCCCGATCCACGGACCGATTATGTCGTGATGGGCCTGCGCGACGGCACATGGCTCAGCGGCCAGCAGCGGGACTGCGCCCTGCATGAAATGGCGGACATGGTGCTGGCGACCTTGGACAGGGTCTGCGTTTCGCACGATTAAGGCAAATACACCGGGATAGGTGTTCAGCGCCCAGGAAAGCCCGTACAATGCGGGTGCTGCGGATCGTGTCGGCAGGCCCGGAGGCCGACAGGGGAAGTTCGTTCACCACGCGTTTCGACGATGCCGGTCGACGCCACAGGGGCAGGGATGATGACACCGAACGTCCTGATGGTGTTTCCGCGCTTCAATCCCAACTCCTTCTGGAGCCTCCAGGCGGCGTGCGACATCTGGGGTGCGCGGTGTCCGGCACCGCCCCTGGGCCTCATTACGCTGGCCGCGCTGTTGCCGCCGTCGTGGAACATCCGGTTGATTAACCGCAATGCCGAGGAACTGACGCCGGCCGACTTCGACTGGGCTGACCTGGTGATGACGGGCGGGATGCTGCCGCAGCGGCTCGATGCGCTGGCCCTCATCGATCAGTGCCGCGAGCGCGGCAAGCCCGTCGCGATCGGCGGACCGGATGCGACGTCGGTACCGGAGATCTATGAGCGCGCCAATTTCCTGGTCCTGGGCGAGGCCGAGGGCATCATCGACAAGTTCATCGAGGCCTGGACCGGCGGCGCCAGAGAAGGCCGGTTCCAGGCCGAGAAGTTCAAGGTCGATGTCACCAAGAGTCCGATTCCGCGCTTCGATCTGCTCAAGCGCGAGCACTATCTTTTCATCGGCGTGCAGTTCTCGCGCGGCTGTCCGTTCAACTGCGAGTTCTGCGATATCATCGAACTCTACGGCCGGGTGCCGCGATCCAAGACCAACGCGCAAATGCTCACCGAGCTCGACGCGCTCTACCAGACCGGCTATCGCGGCCATGTCGATTTCGTTGACGACAACCTGATCGGCAACAAGAAGGCGCTGAAGATTTTCCTGCCCGCCCTGCGGGACTGGCAGCGCGAGCGCGGCTATCCGTTCAAGTTCTCGACCGAGGCCTCGATCAACCTGGCCGATGACAGCCAGCTTCTGCAGATGATGAGTGCGGCGAACTTCTTCGCCATCTTCGTCGGCATCGAAAGCCCCGATACCGAAACGCTGGTGTCGGCACAGAAGAAGCAGAATACCCGGCGCAGCCTCGCCGACAGTATCCACAAGATCTACGGCGCCGGCATGTTCGTGACGGCAGGCTTCATCGTGGGCTTCGATACCGAGAAGACCAACGTCGCCGAAGGCATGATCGACTGCATCGAGGCCACAAGCATCCCGTGGTGCATGGTCGGCCTGCTGACGGCCTTGCCCAACACGCAGCTCACGCGGCGGCTGGAGAAGGAGGGACGGCTGCTGGCCGACGTCTGGACCGACGAGGCGGATCAGTGCACTGCCGGATTGAACTTCGTGACGCGCCGGCCGCGGCATGAGGTGCTGGCGGACTACAAGACCGTGCTGCAGCGCGTCTACGATCCCGCCGCCTTTTTCGCGCGCGTCCGCGTTGTGGGCCGCGAGCTCAAGCGGCCGAATCACGGCACGGGACCGGCGTCATGGAAGGGCCGGTTGCGCGATCTCAGGGTCCTGGGGCGCGTGATGTGGCGCATGACGGTGCGCCGGCCGGATCTGAGGCGGCATTTCTGGAGCACGTTCATCGAATGCGCCCGGCAGAATCCCGCCGCGCTGGAGTATGTGGTCATGATGATGGTGGTCTATCTCCACCTCGGCACTTTCGCGCAGTTCGTGGTCAGCGAACTCGATCAGCGGATCGAGAGGGAGCGGAATGGGGAATGGACGAAGGCGCCTCAGCCCAAGCGCCTGCAGTTCGCCTAGCGTGGCCAGGCCGGCAATCGGATAGCGACGATGCTTCTTGACCATCTTTTGCGTGCGATGTCGCCGGGAGCCGGGCTGCTGGACTTCCTGGTGCTGTTCGGCGTCGTCGTCGCGGTGATCGTCGCGATCATGCTCGGCACGGGCCTCTTCTTCGAGGTCATGAACGCGCGTCATCCCGAGCGCAAGGTCCAGAAGCATCGCACCAATTCACGCAAGTGGCAGGAGCTTGCCTACGCGCCCGGCTCGATCCTGACCTTGTCGCTCTGTTTCGCCGGCGGTCTCTTCGCCCAGTGGCAGGGCTGGGCAATGGCGCCGCTGTCCTTGTCCTGGTGGTCGAGCCCGCTGCTGCTGGGCGTGTCCGTGCTGCTCTATGACGCCTGGTTCTACTGGGTGCACCGCCTGCTGCACTGGCGGCCGATGTATCGCTTTCATGCCCTGCATCACAAGAGCGTGGCGCCTACCTGCTGGACGAACCACCACGAGACCGTCGTCGAAGCGCTGCTGAACCAGCTCTACTACTTCGTCATCGTGTTCGTGCTGCCGATCCCGTGGCAGATGCTGGTGGCGCAGAAGATCTACGACCAGATCAGCGGCATGCTGGGCCATGCCGGCTACGAACATTTCGCCTCGCCGCTGGGGCGCGCGCCATGGCCGCTCGCCAGCACGGTCTTCCACGACCAGCACCACGGCTACTTCCGCTACAATTTCGCCCACACGTTCTCGTTCTGGGACCGCCTGATGGGCTCGTTGCACCCGAGCTATGATGCCACGGTGGCGAGCTTCGAGGCCGCCGCACCGGCGGTCAAATCAGACCAGGATATGAGCCCCCATCAAGCTGAAGGTTTTGGCCGGAAATAAAGCCGGCCTGCGCGCTGCACAGGAACGCGCAGGCATCGCCGAATTCCAGGGGTTGGCCGAAACGCTTGGCGGCAATCGAGTCGGCGATCTGCCGGCGCGCTTCCTCGACGCTGATGCCTTGTTCCCGGACCATGCGCTCGGCCATGAATTTCTGACGGTCGGTATCGAAGCGCTCGGGCAGCATGTTGTTGATCGTCACGTTGTCGACGGCGACATCCAGCGATAGCGATTTGCAGAAGGCGGTGAGCCCGGTGCGGGCCGTGGTGGATAGGGCCATCGGCGGCCGCGGCGATTTCACCATCGCCGACGTGATGTTCACGATGCGGCCGAACCTGCGCTGGCGCATGCCGGGCACCAGGGCGCGGATCAACAGGATCGGCGCCAGCATGTTGGCCTCGAGCGCGGCGAGCCAGGCCGCATGATCCCAGTCCGCGAGCCTGCCCGGCGGCGGGCCGGCGTTGTTGTTGACCAGGATGTCGGCATCGGGGCAGGCGGCAATCAGCGCACCGCGGCCGGCCTCGGTGTTGATGTCGGCCTGTACGGGCGTCACCTTGCCTCCGGTCGCTGTGCTGATGTCGGTGGCTGTCGCGTTCAGCATCGCCGGGTCACGCCCGTTGATGAAGACGACGCAGCCTTCGCGCGCCAGCGAGGTTGCGCAGGCCTTGCCCAGGCCGCGCGATGAGGCGCAGACGATGGCCTTGCGGCCCTTGATGCCAAGATCCATCAGACTCTCCTGGATGCGTTGGGTTGTCGGACGCTGTCATCCCTCGCTGCGCTCGGGATGACGATGGGCCCTGCGGGGCAAGGTAGTCAGGCCGCGTCGCCGATGTTCGGGCGTTCGAGAATCCCTGATTCGATCAGGGTATGCGTCGTGCTCTCATAGTGCCCGGTGAGCAGGGCAACGGCGCGATCGGCGTCGCGGGCCAGTGCTGCGTCCATGAGCGAGCGATGCTCCGCCCCCTTGTTGCGCCGCCGCGGGGTCAGCAGATAGGACAGGCGGCGGTAGAGCTCGGAATTGTCGTAGAGCGAGCGCTGCAGGTCGCAGAGCCAGGGACTGCCGCAGGCGGCGGTCAGCGCTTCGTGAAACAGAGCATGGGCCTCGGCATAGGCCTCGCTCAATCGTTTGGGCTCATCGGATGTATGTACCGGCGTGTTGGCCAGGCGGTGATGCGCCGCCAGCAGGCCGGCTTCCCACTCGACGCCACCCAGCTCGATCGAGCGCCGCAACGCCACGCTCTCGATCGAGATGCGCACGAAGGTCAGATCGCGCAGCTCTGCGGCAGAGAGGGCTGTAACGGTGAAGCCCTGCTGCGGCTGGGCACGCACCAGCTTCTCCGCCGCCAGCCGCGTCAACGCCTCGCGCACAATGCTGAGGCTGACGCCATGCGCCTCGCACAGCAACGCCAGCTTCAGCCGCCGACCCGGCAACAGCCGCCCGGCCAGGATATCGGCCCGGATGCGTTGATGGACCTCCTCGGCAAGGGTCTTGGCGCGCTGCGTTGGGGCCACCGGCTCGTCCACTCCTTTGCGATGTGTATTCGATTTTAGTTTAGATTATCGATTTTCGATTTACAAATCGAAAACATCTCTGCACCATGCGAAGAAGCAGCAAGACAGGCCAAGGGGGAAACGATGACCAGGAGCACGCGGCCATGGCGGCGTCGCCATGTGCTGGCCGGCATGGCCGGCGTGTTGTCTGTCGGTGTCGCCGGTGTCGGACGCGCCGCACCGTCAGGCCAGCCGGTGCGGGTCGGCAGCACGCTGTCGCTGACCGGACCGCTGGCGCAGACCGCCATCGTCCACAAGATCGCGGGCGAGATCGGCGTCGAGATGATCAACAGCCGCAACGGTCTTCTGGGCCGTCCGGTGGAGTGGGTGCTGCTGGACGATCAATCCAAACCCGAAGTCACCCGCAGCCTCTATGAGAAGCTGATCACCGTCGACAAAGTCGACCTGATCACGGGGCCCTACGCGACAGCGCCGATCCTGTCGGCGATGGGGGTGGCGCAACGCTATCAGAAGCTCTTCCTGCAGAGCAGCATGGGCATCCCCAAGCACCTGACCTATGACATGGCATTTCCGGCGACGCCGTTCGGCCCGGAGCCGAACAAGAGCTATCCCAAGGTCGTGCTGGACGCGATGGCCAACACCCCGACGCCGCCCAAGAGCCTCGCCATCCTGACCAGCAAATTTCCCTCGGCGCAATTCATGGCCGAGGGCACGCGCGATGTCGCCAAGGAGCGCGGCCTCAACGTCGCGCTCTATCTCGAGTACGAGTTCGGCACGCGCGACTTCGGTGCCATCGCCGCCCGGGTCAAGGACGCCAACGCCGACTTCCTGTGGCTGGGTGCGCTCGGTCTCGACAGCAACCTGCTGTTGGAGGCGCTGAAGAAGCTCGACTATGCGCCCAAGCGGCATTTCCATCTCTATCCGGCGCCGGGGCCGCTGGCATTGTCGCCCGATGGTGATCTGGCGCTGAGCTCCACGTTCCTCGAGCCGGCGCCGCCCTTCACTGACCGCACCGACGTTCCGCAGCTGGCCGCGATGTACAAGGAGCGCGCGACCAAGGCCAACGTGCCGTACGCCGAGCTCGATGCGCAGGGGGCCGGCATGTACGCGCAGTGGCAGATGCTGGAGCAGGCCGTCAACGGCGCCAAGAGCCTCGAGGACAAGGCCTTGGCGCAATGGCTGAAGAAGAACGGCGTCGACACGGTCTACGGCAAGCAGCGCTTCGATGGTCCCTTCAATCACGGCGATCCGGCGCAGATGGTGCGCCAGGTGCAGAACAAGAAATGGGTGGTGGTCTGGCCGACCCCGTTCGCGCCACCCGGAGCGAAGTTGATCGCGCCGTAGGGCAAGGCGGAGCGGTGCCGATGATCGGCGTTGGCGTTGGTTCTTTACGCATGGGCCTCACCCTGAGGAGCGAGCGCAGCGAGCGTCTCGAAGGGTGGGCGACCACGCGTGCGGTGGAACAGCGGATGGAACGACCAGGCGAGACTGTAGCCCATCCTTCGAGACGGCCGCTACGCGGCCTCCTCAGGATGAGGGATCGGTCGACCCGGCGGGGCGCATCATGCCGAGCATGACGCTGCTAGGTCAGTCGCTGGTGTCCGGCGTGTTGCTGGGCGGCCTCTACGGCCTGGTGGCGCTGGGCCTCAGCCTGAGCTGGGGCCTGTTGCGCCTCGTCAACCTGGCGCACTTCGCGCTGGCGTTTCTCGGTGCCTATCTCGTCTACCATCTGGGCACCGTGTGGCACCTGTCGCCGTGGTGGGCGGCCTTGCTGATCGCGCCGCTGTTCTTTGCGTTCGGCGTACTGCAGCACGCGGTGTTCCTCTATTTCAGGGTCACCGAGCTCACCTCGTTGCTGGCCACCTTCGGTATCAGCGTGATCATCGAGTCGGCGTTGCAATGGATCTGGACAGCTGATTTCCGCCGCTTCGAAACGCACTACGCCAGCACGTCCCTGAAGTTGGGCCCGATCTATGTGCCGGTCGTCGAGCTGGCCGCCTGTGTCGCTGCTGCGGCGCTCGCCTGGGCAACCTGGGCCTGGCTGCGCTGGACCTATGTCGGCAAGGCGCTGCGGGCGGCAGCAGAGGATCCCGAGATCGCGGTTGCGTTCGGCATCAACCGGCGTGGCCTCGCCTTCCTGTTGTCGGGCGTGTGCGCGGCCTATGCCGGCGTCGCCGGCGCCTTCATCGCCCTGATCTCGACCCTGGCGCCGTCGCAGATCTGGACCTGGCTGGGCGTCGTGTTCGCCGTGGTGATCATCGGCCGGCTGGGTAATCCCCTGGGCGCGCTGGCGGCGGGCGTACTGATCGGTGCCGCCGAATCGCTGGCCATGGCGACGTTCAGTCCGGCCTGGGCGCCGGTGGTGTCGTTCTCGGTGCTGATCGTGCTGCTGCTGTGGCAGCCGGACTGGTCATGACCGGGCGACGCAAGCTCTCGGGCATTGGCGCCGCCGGCGGCGTTGGCCTGCTGGCGCTGCTGCCGCTGGCCGGGCTGCCGGCCTTCTATGACTCGTTCCTGTACATCATCTTCTACTGGATATCGCTGGCCACCAGCTGGGCGATCCTGAGCGGGTTCGCCGGGTATTTCAGTTTCGGCCACGCCGCGTTTTTCGGCGCCGGCATGTACACGACGGCCACGCTCAGCGTGAAGTTCGGCGTGCCGTTCCTTGTCACCTTGCCGATCGCGGCGGCAGTGGCCGCGGCGCTGGCGGTCGGCATCGGCGCCGTCGTGTTCCGCCTCAAGCAGTTGCGTGGTGAGCTGTTCGCACTGCTGACATTGGCGGTGTCATTCGTCGTGGCCACGATCATCCTGAACACAGGCATCGACGGCGGCGCCGGTGTGCTGACCAGCAGCGTGGCCGTGCCGCACCTCATGCCGTCGCCGTCGGGGACGATCTACCTGCTGGGTCTGCTCATGTGTGCCGGCACTTTGGCGATCACGTACGTCATTGCGCATTCGCGTCTGGGCCTGGGCCTGTTCGCGATCCACGACGACGAGGACGTGGCCGAGGTCAAGGGGATTCCGACCTTCCGCTACAAGCTCACCGCCTTTGCCCTGTCGGCGGCGATCGCCGGTGCGGTGGGCGGCGTCCATGCGATCTATGTCGGCTTCCTGACTGTCAGCGAGACATTCGGTATCGCGGTGCCGCTCTATGTCGTGCTGATGAGCGTGCTGGGCGGGGCCAGGCACTGGCTGGGGCCCGCGGTCGGCGCCGCCATCATCGCCGCCTCGCTTTACGCCTTCACCAGCGGCGATCAGGCCATGATCGGCCGCGGTTTCGTTGCCTTCCTCCTGGTGGTGGCGATCCTGATACTCCCGGAGGGCATCGTACCCTCCTTGCAGCGCTGGTGGGCGCGGCTGCGGACACGCGCGGCGACACCGCCTGCTGTCAGCGAAGCACCGGGCGTCGTTGCGGTCACGGGGAACGAGAAGGCGAGCGGCAAGGTCGCCAGCCTCCACCCGCAGACCCGGGCAATTCTTGAAATCCGCGACGTACACAAATCATTCGGCGGCCTGCAGGCGCTGCGCGGTGTCACGCTCGACGTGCGCGAAGGCGAAATCCTGGGTCTGGTCGGACCCAACGGCTCAGGCAAGACAACGCTGATCAATGTCATCACCGGTCATTTTCCGCTGACCAGCGGTTCGCTTCTCTTGGACGGCACCGCGATCGGTGACCTTCCAGCACACGGCATCGCCGGCCGCGGCATTGCGCGCACCTACCAGATCCCGCGACCCTTTGCCCATCTGACGGTGCTCGACAATGTCGCCCTGGCGGCGGCGTTTGGCGCCGCCGAGCTCAGTCGCGCGGCAAGCCTGGTCGAGGCTCGGCGCTGGCTCGACTTCACCGGGTTGCGCGCCAAGGAGACCATGCTGCCGGCAGATCTGAACCTGCACGAACGCAAGTTCCTGGAGCTGGCGCGCGCGTTGTCAGCCAGCCCGCGGTTGCTGCTGCTCGACGAGGTCCTCTCCGGGCTCAACCCGGCCGAGATCGATCGGGCCATCGGACTGATCCGCGAGATCCGGGCGCAGGGCACGACCATCGTCTTCGTCGAGCATCTGATGCGGGCCGTGGTCGAGCTCAGCGATCGCATCGCGGTGCTGAACGAAGGCGCCTTGTTCGCGCTGGGTGAGCCGGCTGCCGTGATGCGCGATCCCCGCGTGGTCAGCATCTACCTGGGTAAAGCGTATGCTGCTTGAGGCACGCCATCTGCGCATCGCCTACGGCGATGCCACCGCGGTCTGGGACGCCTCGCTCGAGGTCGGGGAAGGCGAAATCGTGTCGGTCATTGGTCCCAACGGCGCCGGCAAGACGACACTCATCAATGCGATCGCCGGTCTGTTGCGGTGGAACAGCGGCACGCTGCACCTGGATGGGAGCGACCTGGCCAGGGTTGCGGCACACCGGGTGTGCGCCCAAGGCGTCGCCCTGGTGCCGGAGGGACGGCGTCTGTTCACCCGCATGTCAGTTGAGGAAAACCTGGAGATCGGCTGCTACCTGCCGGCAGCGCGTGCCGCCCGTGACGCAACTCTGGAACGGGTCTACGGATTGTTCCCGATCTTGCGGCAGCGGCGGGCACAGATGGCCGGGTTGCTGTCGGGCGGCCAACAGCAGATGGTCGCCATCGGCCGGGCATTGATGGCGCGTCCGCGCCTGATGCTGTTCGACGAGCCGTCGCTGGGGCTGGCACCGTCGATCGTCGACGACATGTTCGACATCGTACGCCGGGTGCGCGAGGAGGGCGTCGCGGTCCTGCTGGTCGAGCAGAACGTGCTCAAGGCGATGGAGATCGCCGACCGCGCCTATGTTATGGAGCAGGGGCGCATCGTCTCATCCGGCGTGCCGTCCGAGCTGTTGCAGCAATCGCATATCCGGGAGGCTTATCTCGGCGTATGACCCGCGAGAGGGATCCGATGAGGAACAACTGCGTCCATGGGTGTCAGCGCTTTTGTGATCCATGGCTCTGGGTTTACCTTCCCTCGCAAGCGGAGGAAGGTAGACGATAGCGACTTCGGGGAGGCAGGCATGCTGCGATCCGTGCATCGTCGAGCTCTCATGTCGGCGGCGGCCGCCATTGCCGTCGCGGCTTCGCGGAATGCTGCCGCAGAGCAAGGCTTTCCTTCGCGCCTGATCCGCATTGTGCACGGCTATGATGCCGGATCGAATCCGGATGTGATCGCGCGCCATCTGGCGCAGCCGTTGACGGCGTTGCTGGGTCAGCAGGTTGCCGTCGAACCCAAGCCAGGCGCTGCCGAGCGTGTGGCGGCGGCGCTGGTGGCGCGCGCGCCAGCGGACGGTCATACGCTTTACCTCATGACCGGTGGTCAGGCCGCCGTATCGGCGACCGCCCCGGCGCTGCCGTACGACGCGCTGCGCGACTTCACCTTCATCTCCACGGTGACCCGATTTCCCTTTGTGCTGGTGGTGGCGCCCGACTCCCGCTTCGCCACGCTGGCGGACTATCTGGCGGCGGCGCGGCGCGAACCGGGCAAGCTCAGCTACGGCAGCTCGGGCATCGGCGGTACCTTGCACCTGACGATAGAGCTTTTGCGCAGCCAGGCCGGGGTGGACGTGTTGCACGTTCCCTATAAGGGCAACCCGGCCCAGCCGCTGGGTGACCTGACAACCGGTCGTCTCGACCTGCACGTCATTACCGTCACGGGCGCGCAGCCGCTGCTGAAGGCCGGCAAAGTGCGCGCGCTGGCGGTGACGTCCAAGGAGCGGTCCTCGCATTTCCCAGATGTCCCGGCCGTTGCCGAGACCGTACCCGGCTTCGATGTCGTGTCCTGGCTGGGCTTCGCGGCACCGGCCGGCGTGCCGGCTGCCATCGTCGATCGGCTGGCGATCGCCATCCGGACCGCGGTCGAACAGCCGGCCGTTCGGGAGCGATTGGAAGACCTTGGCAACGAGGTGTATCCCGGCACGCCGGCGGCATTCCGCGAGCGCGTTGCGGCGGATATTGCCAAGTGGAAGCCGCTGGCGCGTATCCTCAGTAGCCAGTGACGGGCGGAGGTTCTGTTCATGGGTAAATACGGCATTGGGCAGCCCGTTCTTCGTTTCGAGGACCCGCACCTGTTGCGCGGCCAGGGGCGCTACATCGACGACAGGAACCTTCCGGGCCAGGCCTACGCCGTCTTTCTGCGCTCACCGCACGCGCACGCGAAAATCCGGTCGATCGATGTCGCAGCAGCGCGACAGGCACCCGGTGTCGTTGCGGTCTATACCGGTGCCGACTACACGGCCGACGGCCTGGGCATGCCCAAGGCCACCATGCCGCGCAAGCGCCCGGACGGTTCACCCATGTTCGCGCCGCAGCGCCCGGCGCTGGTCGTCGATCGGGTGCGTTATGTCGGCGACCCCGTGGCGATGGTGATCGCGGATTCGCTGGCGCAAGCGAAGGACGCCGCCGATCTGGTCGTGGTCGACTATGAACCGCTGCCCTCGGTAACCGACACGGCGCACGCCGTCGAACCTGGTGCGCCCGCGGTGTGGGACGAGTGCCCCGACAACGTCTCCAACGTGGTCGAGCGCGGCAACAAGGCAGCGACGGAGGCCGCCTTCCAGAAAGCCGCGCGCATCGTTCGCCGTCGCTACGTCGTCACCCGCGTGCACGCCCAGTACATGGAGCCGCGCGGGACCCTGGGCGTTTACGATCCCGGCGAGGATCGCCTGACACTCTATGCCGACGTGCAATATCCCCACCGGGTGCGCAACATGCTGGCCCAGCATGTCTTTCGCATCCCGGAGAGCAAGCTGCGGGTGATCGCGGGCGATGTCGGCGGCGCCTTCGGCACCAAAGGTTGGCAATATGTCGAGCATCGCCTGACCTTATGGGCAGCGCGCAAGCTGCGGCGACCGGTCAAATGGACGTGCGAGCGCTCCGAGGCGGTGATGGCCGACGAGCACGGGCGCGACAACATCGGCGACATCGAGCTGGCGCTCGACGCCGACAACAAGTTTATCGGCCTGCGCCTGCACATGCTGGCCAACATCGGGGCCTATATCGGATCCGACCGCAACCTGCTGTCGCCGTTCGGCATGATCGGCACCGTCAACGGCGTGTACGCCATCCCGGCGGCCTACGTGCACATCATCGGGCTGCTGTCCAACACCAACCCGACGGCACCCTATCGCGGCGCCGGCCGGCCCGAGGCGATTTACCTGATCGAGCGCCTGATCGACGACGCGGCGCGCGAACTGGGCGTCGACCGCGTGGCATTGCGACGCCAGAACATGCTGCCGCCGTCAGCGTTGCCGTATCAGAGCCCGCTGGGGCCATACTACGATTGCGGCGAGTTCGAGAAGAACCTGGATATGGCCCTGACCCTGGCGGACGTCGCGGGCTTCGCGGACCGGCGCGCGCAGTCGCGCCAGCGCGGCCGGCTGCGCGGCCTGGGGATCGTCAATGCCATCGAGCAGGCGGCCGGTTCCGGGCAGCCCGAATATGCCGAGATCCGCTTCAACCCCAGCGGTTCGGCCATGATGCTGATGGGCACCAAGGCGCAGGGCCAGGGGCACGAAACCATGTACAAGCAGATCCTGCACGAGCGGCTGGGCATCGACCCGGGCGAGGTGCAGTTCATCGACGGCGATACCGACCGGGTTGCCTTCGGTATGGGCACGATGGGATCACGCTCGACCGTGCTGGGCGGCTCGGCGCTCTATCTCGCCGCCGACAAGGTGATCGACAAGGGCAGGAAGATCGCCGCCCACCTGCTGGAGGCCGCCGCCCAGGACATCGAGTTCAAGGACGGCAGTTTTCGGGTTGCCGGGACCGACCGGGCCGTGAGCTTGAAGCAGGCGGCGATCGCGGCGTTCCAGCCGGCGCGGTTGCCGCCGGGTCTTGAGGGCGGCCTCTACGAGAATGCCACCTATGTGGCGTCCAAGGAGACGTTTCCCAACGGCTGCCATGTCTGCGAGGTCGAGGTTGACCCGGACACCGGTGTCGTGAGCCTGCAGCGCTACGCCGTCGTCGATGACGTCGGCACGGTCATCAATCCCATCGGGCTGAAAGGCCAGATCCATGGCGGTGTCGCCCAGGGCGTGGGCCAGATCCTGATGGAGCAGGTGGTATGGGACCGCGAGTCCGGCCAGCTGCTGACGGCAAGCTTTCTCGACTACGCCATGCCGCGGGCCGACTCCATGAGCGACGTCGTGATCAAGAGCAATCCCGTGCCGACCCAGTTCAACCCGCTGGGCGCCAAGGGCGCCGGCGAGGCCGGTACGGTCGGCGCCTTGCCGGTGGTCATGAATGCGATCATGGATGCGCTGGCCGACGTCGGCGTCACGCAGCTCGACATGCCGGCCACACCGGATCGTGTCTGGCGCGCCATGCAGCAGGCGAGACAATCAGCATGAACGTATCGTGCCTACAACGGAGGAGGAAGCCATGTCCGTGATCAAGGTGACGGATCTTGCCTATGGGCGACTGCGTGCCCCCGACCTCGATGCCCAGGAGGAGTTTCTCACCCACTTCGGCATGATCCGTGCGGAGCGGACTCCCGACACGCTCTACATGCGCGGCTCAGACGCGCCGCACCATATTCACGTCACTGAGAAGGGCGACCCGCGCTGCGTCGGATTCGCCTACTATGCTGCCAGCGAAGATGACCTCAAGCGCCTGGCAGCACTGCCGGGCGCGTCGGGCATTGAGCACATCAACGAGCCGGGCGGCGGCAAGCGGGTCCGCCTTACCGAACTCAACGGCTACCAGATCGAGATCCTGCACGGCGTCGAGGAACTGACGCCGATCACCGTGCCACGGGACGCCATGAACACGGGCGACGACCCGCTGCGGCGCAAGGGTCGACTCATGCGCCTGTCCAAGTCGCCGACGCCCATCAAGCGCATCGGGCATATGGTGATGGGAACGCCGCGCGTCGGCGAGACGGTCAAATGGTTCCGCGACGTGCTGGGGCTGACGTGCTCGGACGACGTCTACGCCGATTCAAAGGACAACGTGATCGGCTCGTTCAATCGTCTGGACCGCGGCAACGACTATGTCGACCACCACGTGTTCTTCTGTGTGCACAACGAACGGGCCGGCCTCAATCACTTGTCATACGAGGTGTCCGACATCGATGCCGTTTTCCAGGATCACCAGTACCTCAAGGGCCTCGGCAAATACGAGCATATGTGGGGCATCGGCCGCCACTTGCTGGGCAGCCAGGTCTATGACTACTGGTGCGATCCGTGGCGGCGCGTGCACGAACGCTGGGCCGACACCGACCGGCTGAACGCCGCCAATGGCGGCAATCTGCTGAGCACAGAAGAGGGGTTCATGTCGCAGTGGGGCGATCGGCCGCCGGAGAAATTCCTCGGCCACGTCAGCGCGTAGGCGCCTGGTCCGCCATCCTTCACGGCGCTCGGGCTGACGACGTCCCCGAGCGCTGGTAGGCCACCTCGAGACGTTTGGCGTGCTTGCTGCCCCAGTTGGCCAGCGGGATCAATGCCTCGTCGAGCGAGGTGCCGAGCTTGGTCACCGAGTATTCGACCTTGGGCGGGACCTGGTGGAACACCTCGCGATGGACGAGGCCATCCGCTTCCATCTCCCGCAGATGCTGGATCAGCACCTTCTCGCTGATGCCGGGCACCAGCCGCTTCAGCTCGCCGAAGCGGCGCGGCTGCTGATGGATCTCCCACAGCAGTAGCGCCTTCCATTTACCGCCGATCACAGCCAGCGCCGGCCCAAGCCCGCAGCTGTCCGGTTTCTGCCGCCGCATACGGTGCTCCACGCAGATACAGACCAAAAGGTAAGTACCTGACTTTATTGTAGGTACTTGAGCAACGTCAAGTATTGCTTACCTTCGTGATCAAGGACTGATCACACATGGAGAGGGATGTGAACGCCCCTGCAAAGGCGCGCCGCGACGCGGCCGTTGATACCATTACCGTCTCGTTGCGTATTAACGGCGACGCCCATCGGCTCCAGGTCGACAGCCGCGCCACGCTGCTCGACACGATGCGGGAACGCCTGGCGCTCACCGGCACCAAGAAGGGCTGCGACCGCGGCGAGTGCGGTGCCTGTACCGTGCATATCGACGGCCGCCGTGTGCTGTCGTGCCTGATCCTGGCCGTCATGGCCGAGGGCAGGGACATCACCACGATCGAAGGTCTGACGCCGCCGGATGGGCTGCATCCCGTGCAGGCGGCCTTCATCGAGCATGATGCCCTGCAATGCGGCTTTTGCACGCCGGGTCAGGTCATGTCGGCCGTTGCCTGTATTCGCGAAGGTCATACCGGCTCGGACGACGAGATCCGCGAGTTCATGAGCGGCAATCTCTGTCGCTGTTCGGCCTATCCGCAGATTGTCGCGGCCGTACGTGCGGCCGCGACGGCCGAGGGTGGATGACATGCAGCCCTTCACCTATGCGCGGGCCAGGACGCTCGCCGAGGCGGTCGCCGCCCTGCGGCAGCCCCAGGCGCTCGCGGTCGCGGGCGGCACCGAACTCCTCAACTGGATGAAGGAGGGGATCGCGGCACCCCATCACGTCGTCGACATCAATGGTCTCGCCGGGCTCGATCGCATCGAGGTCGACGGCCGCGGCCTGCGGATCGGCGCGCTGGCCCGCATGAGCGCTGTCGCCGGCCACACGGCGGTACGGTCGGCGTATCCGGCCATCGCGCAGGCATTGCTCGCCAGTGCATCGCCGCAGATCCGCAACATGGCCACGATGGGCGGCAACCTGATGCAGCGCACGCGCTGCCCGTACTTCCGGGCCGAAGTCGACTTGCCCTGCAACAAGCGTCGGCCCGGCAGCGGTTGCGCGGCGTTGGCAGGCGACGATCGCGCCGCCGCCGTCTTCGGCGGCAGCGCGCAGTGCATCGCTACACACCCCTCCGATGTGGCCGTGGCGCTGGCGGCACTCGACGCCACGGTTCATATCGACGGTCCCGGCGGCACGCGGTCGGTGCCGATGGTCGATTTCCACCGTTTGCCGGGCGATTCGCCGGCGCGGGATACTGGCCTCGATCAGGGCGAGATCATCACGGCGATCACCGTGCCGGCATCCGCGCTCGCGCGGCGGTCGCTGTATCTGAAGCTACGCGAGCGGGCGTCCTACGAGTTCGCCTTGGTGTCGGCTGCCGTTGGCGTCGATCTGGAGGGTGAGCGTATCCGGGCGGCGCACATTGCCCTGGGCGGTGTCGCGCCCCGGCCCTGGCGGCTGCAGGCGTCGGAAGATGCGTTGCGCGGCGCCTTGCTGTCGGATGAAACCGCGCTGCGTCAAGCTCTGGACAAGGACTTCGCGCAGGCGCGACCGGGTCACCACAACGGCTTCAAGATCGAGCTGGCCAAGCGTGCCGTCGTCAGGGCGCTGCGGATGGCAGGAGAGCAGGCATGAGTGCTATCGGACAATCCGTCGTGCGGCTGGATGGGCCGGCCAAGGTGTCGGGTCGGGCGCGCTACACGGCCGACACTCCCATGACAGACGTGACGTACGCCGTGATCGTGCCGGCGACGCGACCGCATGCGCGAATCACCGGCATTGATCTGGTTGCCGCTGCGGCGGCACCCGGCGTGATCGACATCTTCACACATCACAATACGCCGAAATTCGGACCCATCGATGTGCCATTGAGCCAGCCCATCATGCCGCTGCAGGACGATCGCGTGCTGTACGAAGGCCAGCCCGTGGCGCTGGTGGTGGCGGCGACCCTGGAGCAGGCGACGCATGCCGCGACGTTGGTGACGGTGACCTATCAGGACTCGCCGTTCGACGCCGATTTCAGCGCCGATCTCGGTCGGGTCGAGGTGGCGCCGGTTTTCTTCGGCATCGCAGCAGACAACGCCAAGGGCGATGTGGCGGCGGGCTGGGCGGCTGCCGATGTGCGACTGGAAGCAACCTATGCCACGGCGGACCGCCACCACAATGCGATGGAGCCGGGGGCCGTCGTGGCGGTCTGGCGCGACGGTGCGCTCGAGGTGCATGACGCAACGCAAGGCGTCTTCGATGCGCGGGCCTGTCTTGCCCAGGCGCTGCGGATCGATCCGGCCATCATCCGTGTCCGCAACACCTTCATCGGCGGCGGCTTCGGCGGCAAGGGTTGGGGCTGGCCCTACCAGATTCTGCCAGCGATGGCGGCGCAAGCGCTGGGCCGGCCGGTGAAGCTGGTGCTGACGCGCGCGCAGGCCTACACCAGCCATGGCTACCAGGCCGCATCACGCCAGACCGTGGCGCTGAGCGCGCGTCGCGATGGCGCGCTGACAAGCCTTCGCCACGACAGCATCGTCGCCGGCTCGTTCGCCGGCGACCACGTCGAGGGCGCCGGATGGGATACACCGGCCTTCTATGCCAGCTCCGCGTTCAGCACCACGCACCGGCTGCGGCGCCTGCATCGCGGCAATCCGGCGGCGATGCGGTCGCCCTTTGGCGGTGTCGGGCTGGTCGGCGTTGAGATCGCGATGGATGAGCTGGCGTATGCGCTCGATATGGATCCGCTCGAGTTGCGGCTGAAAAATCATGCCGACATCAATCCCATGGACGGCAAGCCGTTCTCGTCCAAGAAGCTGCGCGACTGCTACGCCATCGGCGCGTGCCGGTTCGGCTGGTCCAACCGCACGACAATGCCGCGGTCGATGCGAGACGGCCGCGATCTGGTGGGCTATGGCATGGCGAGCGCCGTCCTGCGCGCCTTCCGCTTTGCCGCCAATGCGCGCGTCAGCATCGATCGTACCGGCCAGCTGCGGATCGAGACGTCGACACAGGATGTCGGCCAGGGGTTGAGCACGGTCGTCCCGCAGATCGCCGCCGACGCGTTGGGCCTGCCGGTCGATCGGGTGCACCTGGTGCTGGGCGACACGACGTTGCCGGTGGCGCCGTTCACCGGCGCGTCTTCGGCCACGATGAGCGTCGGTTCGGCGGTGCAGGATGCGGCCGCATCATTGCGGCGCAAGCTGGCCGCAGCCGGTGCCAACGGGCCGGAGGGCTATCCCGGCGCACTGGCGGCACTGGGAGTCGAGAGCCTGTCCGCCGATGGGACGTGGGCGCCGGGCGGCGAACCGGGCGATGGCGAAGCGTCAGCGGCCATCTTCAGTTTCGGCGCTGTCTTCGCGGAGGTCAGGGTCGACGTGGACATCCCGATTCCGCGGGTCAAGCGCATCGTGGGTGTCTACAGCGCCGGCCGGATCATCAACCCCAGGACCGCGCGCAGCCAGATGACGGGCGGCATCATCTGGGGCATCGGCCAGGCGCTGCTGGAGCGATCCGAGATGGACCCTCGGCTGGGGCGCTTCCTGTCGAAGAACCTTGCCGGCTATCGGGTGCCGGTGAATGCCGACGTGCAGGAGATCGACGTCTCGTTTGTCGAGGAATTCGATCCACACGCCAGCCCGCTGGGTGCCCGCGGCATCGGCGAGCTGGGTGCGCTGGGCGTCGCACCAGCGATCGCCAACGCCGTCTTTCATGCAACCGGGATTCGCGTCCGCGAGGTCCCCATCAGGCCGGAGCACCTGCTGGCGGCGCCGTGAGCAACAACCTCATCCTGAGGAGGCCGCGTAGCGGCCGTCTCGAAGGATGGGCTGCACACGCAGTCTTAGGAAAGGCCGTTCGCAACGCCCGCGCCGTTGCCCACCCTTCGAGACGCGGCCCTTGCGGGCCGCTCCTCAGGGTGAGGTTGGAGCGCGGTTCAGCTTCGCCTTTTCGAAAGCGGCCAGTCGCTCGGCGAACTTGCCGGCGAGCCCGCCGCTGGCTCGGGTGACACCGGCACTGGCCGGCAGTGTCTCGAAGAAATGGCAGGCCACGCGATGGCCGTCGCCGGCATCGCGCAGCGCCGGTTCTTCAGCCTTGCAGCGCGCCTGGGCCTGCGGACACCGCGTGTGGAAACGGCAGCCGGAGGGTGGGTTGAGCGGGCTTGGCACATCGCCCGGCAGGATGATGCGTTGCGCCGCGACCGTCGGATCCGGCCGCGGGATCGCCGACATCAGCGCTTGCGTGTAGGGATGCAGCGGCCGGGCATAGAGCGTGCGCTTGTCGGCGACCTCGACGAGCTTGCCCAGATACATCACCGCCACGCGGTCGCTGATGTGCTTCACCACCGCGAGGTCATGGGCGATGAAGAGGTACGACAGGCCGAAACGCTGCTGCAGGTTCTGCAGCAGGTTGACCACCTGCGCCTGGATCGACACGTCGAGCGCCGATACCGGCTCGTCGCACACGATCAGCTCGGGATTGACGGCCAATGCCCGGGCGATGCCGATGCGCTGGCGCTGGCCGCCGGAGAACTGGTGCGGATAACGCCTGAAATGATCGGGCAGCAGGCCGACGACATCGAGCAGCTCGCGCACGCGCGCCTCGCGTTCCGCCGCGGTGCCCAGGCCATGGACCGCCATGGGTTCGGCCAGGATTTCGCCCACCGTCATGCGCGGGTTGAGCGAGGCGTAGGGGTCCTGGAAGATGATCTGGATGTGGCGCCGCAGGCGCCGCATCGACTCCTTGCTGCGCCCGGCGATCTCCTCGCCCTTGAAGCGCACGGAGCCGCCCGTGACGGGCATCAGGCCGAGGATCAGGCGGCCCGTGGTGGACTTGCCACAACCCGACTCGCCGACCAGGGCCAGTGTCTCGCCGCGCGCGATCTCGAAGCTCACGTCATCGACGGCGCGTACGCTGCCCACGACGCGATTCAGGATGACGCCGCGGCTCACCGGGAAATGCTTGACCAGGCCCGCGACCTGTAACACCGGCACCGCGGTCATGCCGTCGCTCCGTTGTACAGTTCGACGGGGGCGTGCCAGCAGGCGACCCGATGTCCGTTGGCAATGTCGCGCAGCGGTGGCGGTTCCTCCCGGCAGCGGCGGTCGGCGAAGGGACAGCGCGGCGAGAAGCGGCAGCCGGCGGGCTGCTTGTCCGGGCTGGGCACCGTGCCCTCGATGGTGGCCAGGCGCTCGCGCTGGACATCCAGGCGCGGGATCGAACCCAGCAGGCCGATGGTGTAGGGATGCTGCGGATCGGCGAACAGGTCGCCGACAGCGGCGCTTTCGACGATCTTGCCGGCATACATGACAAGGACATCGTCGGCCACTTCGGCGATCACACCCAGATCATGGGTGATGATCAGGACCGCCATGCCAAGCCGCCGCTGCAGGTCCTGCAGCAGGTCCAGGATCTGCGCCTGGATCGTGACGTCGAGCGCCGTGGTCGGCTCGTCGGCGATCAGCAGGGCCGGCTCGCAGGCCAGCGCCATGGCGATCATCACGCGCTGGCGCATGCCGCCCGACAGGCGGTGCGGAAACTCATCGAAGCGCGCCGCCGGCGAGGGAATGCGCACCAGGTCCAGCACCTCGATCGCCCGGTCGCGGGCGGCCTTGGGTGACAGCGTGGTGTGGGCCAGCAGCGCCTCGACGATCTGCCGGCCGATGGTATGCACCGGGTTGAGCGAGGTCATCGGCTCCTGGAAGATCATCGACATCTTGCTGCCGCGCAGCTGGCGGCGCTGGTCGGCGGACAGGCGCAGTACGTCGCGTTCCTCGAACAGCACCGCCTCGCCCTCGACCCGGCCCGGCGGGTCGGGGACCAGTCCCATGACCGACAGCGATGTGACGCTCTTGCCGCAGCCGGATTCGCCGACCAGTCCCACGGTCCGGCCGCGGTCGACGGAGAAGCTGATGCCGTCGACGGCCCGGAACAGGCCGCGATCTGTGTGGAAATAGGTCCTCAGATCACGGACCTCGAGCAGCGGTTCGGCCATGTCAGATCTCCCGATCCGCGACGCTCCTAGAACGAATAGTCCAGGCCCTTGTAGAACGTGTTCTGGTACAGCATGTGTGGCCGCACGCCCTTCAGCTTCTTGCTGCTGGTGGTGTACATCGCGATGTTCATCACCGGCATCCACAGATGCTGCTCCGTGATCCGGCGCTGCACGAGGCCGTAGTATTTGGTGCGGTCGGCATCGGTCAGCGATGCGCGGCCCAGCTTCAGCCACTCGTCGGTCTGCGCGTCCTTCCAGTTCATGCGGTTGGGTGCCGGGATGTTCTTGGAGTCGAAATAGAAGTTCAGCAGGTCACCCGATGACATGTAGGGGAACGTCACTGTCCACAGCTCGTAGTCCTGCTCGGCCATCTTGGCGGGGGCGATGGTCGAGTCGTAGCCGATGATTTTCCAGTCGACGCCGATCTTGCGCATGTAGCCCTGGATCGCCTCTGATACGCGGGGGAAGTAGGAGACCTGGGTGAACAGCACCTTGGGCGCCAGCTTCACGCCGTCCTTTTCGCGGATGCCATCGGCGCCGACCTTCCAGCCGGCCTCGTCGAGCAGCTTCTTGGCCCGCTCGACATCCTCCTTGATGAGGTCCTTGGTCGCCGGATCAAAGTCCAGCGTGGCGGGGTCGATGAAGGTGTAGGCCGGATCCGCATTGCCCAGCATGATGCCTTTGACGATCTCGGCGCGGTTGATGGCGATGTTCATCGCCTCGCGCACGCGGGGATCGGCCACCATGGGCCGGGTCGTCTTGTAGCCGTAGTACATCAGCTGAAAGTTCGGCTTCGCTTCCTGGACCTGCAGCATCGGCGCCGCCTTGACCTGGCTGATGAACTGCAGCGGGATCTGGTGCGTGACGTCGAACTGACCGCCGATCATGGCGGCCACGCGCGCCGAATCCTCGGGGATGATCTTGATCGACAGGCGCTCGAACTTCACCGGCCCCTTGTTCTGGTACATCGAGGGGCCCCATTTGTACGCGTCGTGGCGCTTCAGCACGATTTCCGTGCGCGGCTGCCAGGACTCGAAGCACCATGGGCCGGTGCCGTCGATCGCCTGTGTGGCATAGTCCTTGCCCAGCTTGTCGACGCTCTCCTTGTTGTGGATCGCCATGGTGAAGCTGACGAGATTGAGCAGGAGATCGGCGTAGGGCTCGTTCAGCTCGTATTCGACGGTGTAGGGATCCGGTGCCCGCAGATCCTTGACGTCGCCGGCACGCCACTTCAGCGGCGCCTTGGTCTCGGGGTCGAGCAGGCGCTTGATGCTGTAGATCACGTCGGCGGCGGTGAACTTCTTGCCGCTGCAGAACGTAACGTCGTCGCGCAGCTTGAAGGTGTAGAGCTTGCCGTTGGGGCTGACGGTCCACGATTTCGCCAGGTACGGGATCACCGTCTTGCCGTCCCAATCGAGCGCGACCAGGGTGTCCTGGAACATGTTCACGATGTCGGAGCTGGGCGACCAGGTCGTGCGCTGACCATCGTAGTGCGGCGCGTCGAGCGACTTCATCATGCGCAGCGTCTGCGCCTGTACTGCCGATGCCAGACAAGTGGCACCGACCACTGCGACCACGCTCCTCAACATCCCGTGCATTTGGTTTCCCTCCGCCTATCGAACGCTTCATGGTAAGCCTGTCGAACCATGAAGCGCCGCACCGCTGGTCGTGCGACGCCTTCATGGTTCGACAGGCTCACCATGAAGGCTACTGGGCCGCTGCAAATCATTCGTATGCCTAACTCATCCCGCTCGGTTCTCTCAGAACGACAGATCCAGGCCTTTATAGAAAGTGTTCTGGTACAGCATGTGCGCGCGGGCGCCCTTCAGCTTCTTGCTGGTGACCTGGTACATGTTGGCGTTGACCACCGGGATCCACAGGAACTCGTCGGTCACGCGCTTCTGCACCAGCCCGTAGTATTTCGTCCGGTCGGCGTCACGCAAGGCGCCGCGGCCGAGCTTCAGCCACTCGTCGGTCTCGGCATCCTTCCAGTTCATCCGGTTCGGCGTCGGGATGTTCTTCGAGTCGAAGTACAGGTTCATCAGCTCGCCGGCGGAGAGATAGGGCACGGCAACGGTCCACAGCTCGTAGTCCTGCTCGGCCATCTTGGCGGGCGCGATGGTCGAGTCGTAGCCCACGATCTTCCAGTCGATGCCGATCTTGCGCAGGTAGCCCTGGATCGCCTCGCTGGTGCGGCCGAAATTGGCGACCTGGGTGAAATAGACCTTGGGCGCCAGCTTCACGCCGTCCTTTTCACGGATGCCGTCGGCCCCGACCTTCCAGCCGGCCTCGTCCAGCAGCTTCTTGGCCAGCTCGAGGTCCTCTTTGACGACGCTTGTGGTTTCCGGATTGAAGTCGGGTGCCGCCGGATCGACGAACGTGAAGGCGGGAACGGCATTGCCGAGGTAGATGCCCTTGGCGATTTCGGCGCGGTTGATGGCAATGCTCATGGCCTGGCGCACGCGCCGGTCCGACACCATCGGCCGGCTGATCTTGAAGCCGTAGTAGACCAGCTGGAACACCGGCTGCGCCTCCTGCACCACCAGGTTCGGCGCCTTCTGGGCCTGCTGGATGAACTGCAGCGGGAACTGGTGGGTGAAATCGAACTGTCCGGCCTGCATGGCGGCGACCCGGGCCGAATCCTCCGGCACGATCTTGATCGACAGGCGCTCGAACTTCACCGGCCCCTTGTTCTGGTACATCGAGGGGCCCCATTTGTAGGCATCGTGGCGCTTCAGCACGATCTCCGTGCGCGGCTGCCAGGAGACGAAGCACCACGGGCCGGTGCCGTCGAGCCCCTTGATGCCGTAGTCCTTGCCCAACGTCTCGACGTTTTCCTTGTTGTGGATGACGTTGGTGAACATGGTGAGCTGCAGCAGCAGCTCGGAGAAGGGCTCCTTGAGCTCGTACTCGACCGTGTAGGGGTCGATCGCGCGCAGTTCCTTGATGTCGCCGGCACGCCACCCGAACGGCGCCTTGATGTCGGGATCCTTCAGCCGCTTGAAGCTGTAGAGCACGTCCTCGGCGGTGAACTTCTTGCCGCTGCAGAACGTGACGTCATCACGCAGCTTGAAGGTGTAGGTGCGGCCGTCCTCGCTGATCTTCCAGGCCGTTGCCAGGTAGGGAATCACCGTCTTGCCGTCCCAGTCGAGCGCCACGAGGGTGTCCTGCACCATGTTGACGATGTCGGCCGTCGGCGACCAGGTCGTGCGCTGCGAATCGTAGTGCGGCGCGTCGAGCGATTTCATGACGTTCAATGTCTGGGCGTGGGCATCGGCCATGATGCCGGCCACGACAAGCGCCGCTGCTGCGCTTCGTAACATCGCTTGCATCGGATCCTCCCTCAGAACGAGAAGTCGAGGCCCTTGTAGAAGGTGTTCTGGTAGATCATGTGCGGCCGGCCGCCCTTGATCTTCCTGTTGGTGACCATGTGCATGTTGATGTTGAGCACGGGCATCCACAGGTACTCCTCGGACACCTTCTGCTGCACCAGGGCGTAGTACTTGGCGCGATCGGCATCGGTGAGCGCCGCACGACCCAGCCGCAGCCACTCGTCGGTCTCTGTATCCTTCCAGTTCATCCGGTTGGGTGTCGGGATGTTTCTGGAGTCGAAATAGATGTTCATCAGGTCGCCGGCGGAGAGATAGGGCACGGTCACCGACCAGATCTCGTAGTCCTGCTCGGCCATCTTGGCCGCCGCGATGGTCGAGTCCCAGGGTTGCAGCTGCCAGTGCACGCCGATGCGGCGCAGATACCCCTGGATGGCCTCGGCCACACGCGGCGTGTTGCCGGCCTGGGTGTAGTAGACCTTCGGCATCAGCTTGATGCCGTCCTTCTCACGGATGCCGTCGGCGCCGACCTTCCAGCCGGCGTCGTCGAGCAGCTTCCTGGCGTGCTCGAGGTCCTCCGCGATCAGCGCCTTGGTCTTGGGCGCGTGGTCCAGCGCGTCGGGATCGACAAAGGTGAAGGCAGGATCGGCGTTGCCCAGCAGGATCGCCTTGGCGATCTCGGCCCGGTTGATGGCGATGCTCATCGCCTGGCGCACGCGGCGGTCCGCCACCATCGGCCGCGTCACCTTGAAACCGAAATAGAGCAACTGGAAATTGGGCTTGGCCTCCTGCACCTGCAGCATGGGTGCGCCCTTGGCCTGCGCGATGAACTGCGGCGGGAACTGGTGGGTGATGTCGAACTGGCCGGCCATCATCGCGGCCACGCGGCTGGATTCCTCCGGCACGACCTTGATCACCAGTTTCTCGAATTTCACCGGCCCCTTGTTCTGGTACATCGACGGGCCCCAGCGGTAGGCGTCGTGGCGTTTCAGCACCACCTCGGTGCGCGGCTGCCACGAGACCAGGCACCACGGGCCCGTGCCGTCAGCAGCCTTGACGCCATAGTCCTTGCCGAGCGCCTCGACGCTGTCCTTGTTGTGGATGACGTTGGTGAACATGGTGAGCTGCAGCAGCAGCTCGGAAAACGGCTCCTCAAGCTCGTAGATGACGGTATGGGGATCGGGCGCCCGCAGATCCTTGATCTTGCCGGCGCGCCAGGCGAACGGTCCCTTGAGCGCCGGGTCCGTGAGGCGCTTGAACGAGAAGATAACGTCTTCCGCCGTCAGCTTCTTGCCGCTGCAGAACGTGACATCGTCGCGTAGCTTGAACGTGTAGGTCTTGCCGTCGGCGCTGATGTCCCAGGATTTGGCGAGGTAGGGGATGGGCGTCCGGCCGTCCCAGTCGAGCGCCACCAGGGTATCCTGGAACATGTTGACGATATCGGACGTCGGCCCCCAGGTGGTGCGCTGCGCATCGTAGTGCGGCGCGTCGATCGACTTCATCATGGTCAAGGTTTGCGCGCCGCTGCCGGTGGCGCCTCCCATCATTGCCACGATCACGCCTATGCTATGCAGGCTCCTCCGCATGATCGCCTCCCTGTGGCGATGGTGATGGCGCTGCGTCTTATGGTGACGCATCGAGCGCCTTGTAGATCATCGACGTATAGACATGATGCGCGCGGACGTTCTTCACCCGCTTGTTGACGACCAGAGCCAGGCCCTCGTGCACCAGCGGTACCCACAGCGCGTTCTCGTGCACGATCTTCTGAACCCTGGCGAAGGCCTCGAACCGCGCTTTGGGATCGAGCGCCGTGACGCCTGTTTCGAGCCAGCGGTCGGTCTCCGGATCCTTCCAGTTCATCCGGTTGGGCGTCGGGATGTTGGTGGAGTGGAAATAGAGCCGCAGCGCGTCGCCGGCGCTGGAGTAGGGGAAGGCGATCGACCAGATGTCGTAGTCCTGCTGCGCCAGCTTGGAGAAGACGATGGTGCCGTCCCACATCTGCAGCTGCAGGTCGACGCCGATCTTGCGCCAGAAGCCCTGCACTGCCTCGGCCATCTTGGGCGAGCGGCCACCGGCGAAGCCGTAGAGCAGCAAGGTCAGCTTCTTGCCGTCCTTGGTGCGAAAACCGTCGGCGCCGAGCTTCCAGCCGGCCTCGTCCAGCAACCGGCCGGCCGCCGCGGGATCATAGGTGCCGAGGTGTGACGGTGTCGTCGGGTCGAAGTCCGGCGTCTTGGGGTGCAGGTAGGTCGCGGCGGGCTCGCCGTTGCCGAAATAGATCGCCTCGACCAGCTGCTTGCGGTCGATCGCCTGGCTCAGCGCCGTGCGCACGCGCGCGTCGGATACGTTCTCCCGGCTTGCCTTGAAACCGAAATAGAACAGCCGCAGGTTCGCGGCGGGCCGCAGGATGTCGATGGTCGGCATCTTGGCGAGCTGCGGCAGGTATTGATCGGGCATGCTGTAGGTCATGTCGATCTGGCCGCTGGCCATGGCGGCCAGCCGCGCGGCTTCCTCCGGCACGATCTTCCACACCACGCGTTCGTACTTCGCCGGCCCCGGATTCCGGTAGAACGGCGGACCCCAGCGGTAGGCCGCATGGCGGCTTGCCACGATCTGGTTGCGCGGCTCCCACGACTGGAAACAGAACGGCCCGGTGCCATCGAAACCCTTGACGCCGAAATCCTTGCCCAGCGTCGCCACGTTCTCGGGATTGAGCACCGTGGCCTGGAAGTTGGTGAGCTGCAGCAGCAACTCGCCGAACGGCGCTTCGAGTTCGTACTCGACGGTGTAGGGATCAGACGCGCGGATGTCCTTGACCGGCCCCATGCGCCAGGCGAACGGCGATTTGATCTCCGGATCGAGCACGCGCTTGAAGCTGAACACGACGTCGGCCGCTGTCATCTTGCGCCCGGAGCAGAAGCTGACGTCCTCGCGCAGCTTGAAGGTGTAGAGCTTGCCGTCGGCGCTCACCGTCCACGATTTGGCCAGCAGCGGCGTCACCGTCTTGAGGTCGTAGTCGAGTCCGACCAGGGTGTCGCCGAGCATGAAGGCGATCTCGGCCGTGGCGCCGGCCGACGTGCGCGCCGGATCATAGTGTGGCGCATCGATGTTGCGCAGCAGGGTCAGGGTCTGGGCCGCTGCCGGCATCGCAAGGCATGCCGTCGCGATGGCGCCCAGCAGGGATCGCATCATTGCTGCAGCCTCGGGTCGAGCACATCGCGCACGACGTCGCCCAGCAGGTTGGCGGCCAGCACGATGACGAAGATCGCGAGGCTCGGAATGGTGGCGATGTGCGGTGCCATGAACAGGAAATCGCGGCCCTGGGCTGCCATCATGCCGAGCTCGGCGGTGGGCGGCTGGGCCCCCATGCCCAGGAAGCCCAGCGCCGAGCCGACCAGGATGATCTGGCCGAAGCGCAAGGTCAGGAACACGAAGATGGTGGAGATGCAGTTCAACGTGAGATAGCGCCAGATCAGCGTGACGTCGGAAACGCCGACGGCACGGCCGGCTTCCATGAACTCCTGGCCCATCACGCCGACGGCAGCGCCGCGCGCGACCCGCGCGACATCGGGGACGGTGGCGACCACCAGGGCAATGATCACCGCGGTCAGCCCGGCGCCGGAGATGGCCGCCACGGCGAGCCCGATGAGGATCGCCGGGAAGGCCAGCATCACGTCGACCAGCCGCATGATCCAGCCGTCGAGCCGGCGATAGAACGCGGCGAGGATGCCGAGCAAGCCGCCGAGCAAGCCGCCGATGATGACGCCGATCAGGCCCAGCATCAGGGTGTTGCGTGCGCCGAAGATCACCCGGCTCAGCATGTCGCGGCCGGTGTTGTCGGTGCCGAACCAGTGCTCGGCGCTCGGCGCCTGCATCGCCTTGGAGAGATCGGTGAAGTAGGGATCGTAGGGCGCCACCCAGGGGGCGAAGACGGCCGCGGCGGCGATCAGCATCAGCAGCACGCCGGCGCCCAAGGCGACCGGATCGCGCGTCAGGCGGCGCAGGACGCCGGCACGGCCGGGCAGGCTGGGCTCGGTTTCGGCGGCGACGGAAGATGGGGCGGTCAGGGTATCGACGGTCATCCGCGCTGCACCCTCGGATCGAGATAGACGTAAAGCACGTCGACGATCAGGTTGATCATCAGGAACGCGATCGCGAGGATCATGATGGCGCCCTGGGCGGTGGGAAAATCGCTCGACACGATGGCGCCCACGGCCAGGCGCCCGACACCCGGCCAGGCGAACATGGTCTCCGTCACCACCGCGCCACCCAGCAGGAAGGCGGCCTGCAGGCCGATCAGGGTCACCACCGGGATCAGCGCGTTGCGCAGCGCGTGATGCACGATGACGGCTGTCTCGCGCAGGCCCTTGGCGCGCGCCGTACGCACGAAATCGGCGCCGAGCACTTCCAGCACGGCGGTGCGGGTCAACCGCGCGATGGGCCCGATCAGCACGCTGCCCAGGGTCACCGCCGGCAGCACCAGGCTGGGCAGGCCGCCCGCCCACACCGGCCCGGTGCGGCCGGTGAACGGCAGCAGCGCCATCTTGAAGCCGACATACTGGATCAGGATCAGGCCGATGAAGAACACCGGCATGGAGACGCCGGCGACCGAGAACGCCATGATGATGCGGTCAACGATCGTACCGCGCTTGACCGCCGCCAGCGTGCCCAGCGCCAGCCCGCAGGGCACCGCCATCAGCATGGCACCCAGCATCAGTTCGACGGTGGGCCCGATCGTCTGGCCGAGCTCCTCGATCACCATCCGGTTGGAGATGATGGAGCGGCCCAGATCGCCTTGTATGACACGGCCGATATACTCGAAGAACTGGATGGGGATGGGCCGGTCGAGGCCGAGCTCGAGGCGGATGGCGGCGATGGTCTCGGCCTTGGCATCGGGGCCGGCGATGATCATCGCCGGATCGGCCGGGACGACCTGCAACAGGCAGAAGCACAGGAACAGCACGCCGAGCAGGGCGGGAACCGAAATCAGCAGACGGTGAAGGATCTGTCGTCCCATGCATCGTCCTCCGGCCACGCGTACCAGAAGGACAAGCCGCCCCGTTCACGCCGAAGCGTGGCGCCCGTCCACCCCTGGTCAGCCGCTGCGCACATCATCGCGCGACTTTGTTGTAACCGATGCGGGAGTCTTTGCTCCCAAGCGTTTCCTCACTTGGTCATCACGCTTACAGCTTTCATCCGACGAGTCAAACGCATGGCGTTTCGCCATACGGGATCGGCTTAACTGGCGATTGCACGAGGCACGGGGCATTGCCCGGAGAGAATGCGGGCGCTCAGTACTTCCAGAGTCACGCGCTGTGCCATCGCCGCGCGTTGCAGGACGCGGAACGCCTCGACCTCGCCGACCTGGGCCTGGTTCATGACCTGGAGCACGGCGGAGAAGAGAATGCGTCGCGAGCGCAGCCGTTCCTCGGCCGACGCCAGTTTGCGGCGCATGGTCTGGATCAACGAGAATTGATGCATCGCAATGGCGAGCGATGAATAGATGCCGGTCGAACGGATCGGCTTCAACAGGTAGGCCGAGGGCTCGCGGGCCAGCATCGACTCGAGCCGGCCGGGCGTCTCGGAGCCGATCAGGGCCACCGTCGGCAGGTCGATCGCGGGCGGGATCTCCTCGGCGCCGCCGGCATATCCCGCGTCGGCGTCGAAGAAAAAGATGTCGACACCATCCCACGGCGGCGCGGGTGCCGTGTCGAGCGCGGTCACCTTGAGCCCCAGCACTTCCAGCTGGCTCTGAAGCGCCGTGCGGTCGCGGCCGGGGCCATGCTCGACCAGCGCGTGCAGCCCGCGGAACGACGAGACGTGGCGTCGCTTCATTTGACGACCCGCAGGGTGTTGGCCGGGCGCCCGCCGCCGCCGCGGACATTGCGGGTGAGCGCCTCGAGATCGAGCCAGGTCAGGTAGGGATCGGGCTTCACCGCTGTTGCCGCCGTATCCAGGATGTCGAACGTGAAGCCGGCGCGCGATCGCGCCAGCCGCGGCGTCAGATAGCAGTGGTTGTTCTCCGGATCGATCTTCACCGGTCCCTGCGGTGCGTTCAGCTCATCCTTGTAGACCGCGGCGCGCACGGTCTGGACATCGGTCGAGCCGGCCCGCCGGATCGCGCGCGCCAGCAGGATGCCGCAGAGATAGGAGGCCTCGGCGTCGACCGACGGCAGGTTGGAGCTGCCGAACATCTCGCGATAGCGCCGCACGAAGGTGCGGTTCTCCGGTGTGTCGACGCTGGCGAAATAGACCGACGATGTGATGTGCCCGACCGAGGCCCGCGGTCCGATCAGCCGCAGCTCCGGCTCGCACAGACTGCAGCTCAGGATGGGCGGCCGCGGTGCGCCGCGGTTGGCGGCCTGCGACTGGGCGCGGTAGAGCTCGCGGTGAAAGCGGTAGCTCGCTTCGCCGACCAGGGTGTTGAAGATGATGGGCGGCTTGCGGTCGATGATCTCGCGCACGACGTGACTGACTTCGGTATCGCCCAGCGCAATCAGCCGCTTGGCGATGATCGCGCCGCCGGCGGCCGAGACGATCTCCTGCAGGACGCGGTTGGTTTCCCACGTCCACAGATAGTTGGCGCCGACGCAGTAGACGCTGGTGCCCAGCGTTTCGATCATGTAGCGCGCCAGCGGCACGATGTGCTGGTTGGGTGCGGCGCCGACATAGATCACGTTGTCGCTGTTCTCGAAGCCCTCGTAGCGGGCCGAATGCCACAGCAGGCGATCATAGCGCTCGATCAGCGGCAGCACCTGCTTGCGTGAGGCCGATGTGTAGCAGCCCACGATGTGGCGCACCGCCTTGTCGCGGATCAGCAGCTCGCAATGCTCCTGGTAGACCTCCAGCTCGCCGCCGGGATCGAACACCAGAGGCGTGAACTGGAAATCGAATTCGGCGCTGGCATTCACCTGGTCGACGGCCAGCGTCAGGCCGTTCAGCATTTCGCGTCCGACCAATCCATAAGGACCGGTCAGCGAATAGAGAACGCCGATATGAACCGTCTCGCGCCGACGCTTTGCCATGGTGATCTGCCCCGCACCCAGCGTCGCAGCGGCGGGCAGCGCGCGTCAAGGCGCATTGCGACAGACGCATTGCTTGGTGGCGACAAACACATTGACAGTCCTGGTAGCGAATATGACTATCGAAATGCATCGAACAAAGAAGTCGTCGCCGTGCGCGGGACAAGAACGTCCATCATCGCGTGTTTGCGGCGCCGAGAGACAGCAGACATGCGAGGCTGAAGGCCTCGATCGGCAAAAGAGCCTGAAGGCTCCGCAAGGAGCCTGCGGGCTCTTTGTGCTTGAGGCGTAGGGGGAGAGCGGGGATGCCGGTCCGGTTGCCAAGCATCGAGCAGCTCGACGAGATCTCGCGGTCATTCGGGCTCGCGCTCAGCGGCGATGACCTGGCGTCCTTTCGCGATCTCATGCGAGGGCCGCTGGCTTCCTATGCCCGGCTCGATCAGCTGGTCGAGCCCAAGCTCGCCGTGAAATACCCACGCGGCCCCGGTTACAGACCCGCCGCTGAGGAAAATCCGTACAACGCCTGGTACTGGAAGACCGACATTCCCGGCGCGGCCTCGGGTCTTCTTTCGGGCAAGAAAGTCGCCATCAAGGACAACATCTGTGTGGCCGGTGTGCCGATGATGAACGGCTCGCAGCTGCTGGAAGGCTACGTGCCGGAAATTGACGCCACCGTCGTGACGCGCATTTTGGAGGCAGGTGGCACGATTGCGGGCAAAGCCGCGTGCGAGGATCTCTGCTTCTCCGGCGCCAGCCACACCTGCGCCACGGGCGCGATTCGCAATCCGCACAACGTCAAGCACAGCGCCGGCGGCTCGTCGGGCGGCAGCGCGGCGGTCGTGGCGGCGGGCGACGTGCCCATGGCGCTGGGCGGCGACCAGGGTGGTTCCATCCGCACACCGTCGAGCTGGTGCGGGATCTACGGCCTGAAGCCGACCTGGGGATTGGTGCCCACCACCGGATCGATGCCGATTTCCTATTCGATCGACCATTGCGGGCCGATGGGTGCCACGACCGAGGACGTGGCGCGGCTGCTGTCGGTGATCGCCGGTCACGATGGCTACGATCCGCGCACGCAGCTGGCGCGCACCGACGATTATCTCGGCGCGCTGGGCAAGGGCGCGGCCGGCCTGCGGATCGGCGTCATGAAACAGGGCTTCGGCCATCCGGAAAGCGATCCCGAGGTCGATCGCCGGGTGCGCGCCGCCATCGAGGTGCTGGCCGGCACCGGCGCGACGATCAGCGATGTGTCGATTCCCATGCACTATGACGGCCCGCACATCTGGAGCGGCATCATCCTGGAAGGCGCCGCCGAGATGATGCTGAAGGGCTACGGTGTGGGCAACAACGTGGCGGCGTACTATCCGCTGTCGATGCAGGAAGCGTTTGCGCGCGGCATGGCAACACGACTCAACGATGCATCGGAAACCGTGAAACTGGTATTGCTGCTGGGCGAGTATCTCCATCGGCATTATCACAACCGCTACCACTCCAAGGCACAGAACTTGCGAGTGCTGCTGCGCGACGCCTACGACCAGGCGCTGCGCGACGTCGACATTCTGGTCATGCCCACCATTCCGTTCACGGCGACGCTGATCCCGGAGCCCGACTGCCCGCGCGATGTCTACGTCGATCGGGCGCTCAACATGCAGGCCAACACCTGCCCGTTCGATGTCAGTGGCCATCCGGCGTTCACGATTCCCTGCGGCAAGAAGGACGGCTTGCCGGTAGGGTTGATGCTGGTCGGCCGGCACTTCGAGGAGAGCCGGCTGATCCAGGCGGCCGCGGCCTTCGAACAGAAGAGCGCCGGCCGCCTGCACTGACGCAAGAGTACGAGGGAAACGATGAGCGAACAGGCTATCCACTATCTCGGTCTCGTCGACGTGGCGCGCCGGATCCAGGTCGGTGCGCTGTCGCCGGTCGCGTTGACGCAAGCCATGCTCGAGCGCATCGCCAAGCTGGACGGTACGCTTAAGAGCTACGCGACGGTCACGGCGGATCTGGCGCTCGAGCAGGCCCGCCGGGCGGAGGCGGAAATCGCGCGGGGCGCCTATCGCGGGCCACTGCATGGCGTGCCGATCGCGGTGAAGGACCTCTGCTACACCAAGGGCATCGCGACCGCCGCCGGCATGGCCATCCACGCGGCCTTCAAGCCCGACCATGACTCGACCGTCGTCGAGCGCTTCGCGGCGGCCGGCGCCGTGCTGCTGGGCAAGCTGCAGCTCACCGAGGGCGCCTTTGCCGACCATCATCCGAAGATCACGCCGCCGGTGAATCCCTGGCACAAGGACCATTGGTCCGGCGCCTCGTCGAGCGGCTCGGGCGTGGCGACGGCGGCGGGCCTGTGCTTCGCCTCGCTGGGCTCCGATACCGGCGGCTCGATCCGCTTTCCGTCGGCGGCCAACGGCGTGACCGGGTTGAAGCCGACATGGGGGCGCGTCAGCCGCTACGGCGTCTTCGCGCTGGCCGAATCGCTGGATCATATCGGTCCGATGACGCGCAGCGCGGCGGATGCCGCTGCCGTGATGAGCGTGATCGCCGGCGCCGACCCGAACGATCCGACGGCGCGCCAGGAGCCGGTGCCCAACTACCTTGCCGGCCTGGAGCGTGGCATCCGCGGCGTGCGCATCGGCATCGACCGCAGCCTCAATGCGACCGGCGTCGACAAGGACATGGTGAAAGTGGTCGATGACGCCATCGCTGTCCTGTCCGGGCTGGGGGCCGAGATCCGTGAGGTGACTTTTCCCTCGCCGGCCGAGGTCGTGAAGGTGTGGGTGCCGCTATGCGCCGTCGAGACCGCCGTGGCGCATGAAGCGACATTCCCGGCGCAGGCCGAGCACTATGGTCCGGCCCTGCGCGGCCTGATCGAAGCCGGTCGTGCCCTGTCGGGCTTCGACCTGACCAGGATCCAGATCGTGCGCGAGGCGTTCCGCGGCCGGGTGGCGGCGCTCTTCCAGGAGATCGATCTGCTGGCGATCCCCGCCCAGTACGCCGCGTCGCCGACCACGGCGACGATGGCCACGCTGGGCCAGGACGAGGGGGCGATCGAAAAGCTGCTGCGCTTTACCGCGCCGTTCGACATGACGGGCAGCCCGACCATCACGCTGCCCGGCGGCTTTACGGGCAAAGGGCTGCCGATCGCGTTCCAGCTGGTGTCGCGGCACATGGAGGAGGACCTGTTGCTGCGCGCCGGCCACGCCTTCCAGCTGGCCACCGACTGGCACAAGCGCCGGCCGCCGGTCTGAAACCGCTCAATCCGGGAAGTTCACCATGAGCATCAATGCTTGGGTTTCGCAGTCCATCATGCAGCGCCTCGGTGCGGCACGCGGCAAGACCGGTGAGACGCACCAGCTCACCGAGGAGCGGCAGGCCGAGTTTCACTTCACGATCGGACCTTACTCGCAGCCGGTCATGACCGTGAATCCGGGCGACCGGATCGTTGTCGAGACGCGCGACGCTTTCAGCGGCCGCATCAAGACCGAGGCCGACAAGCCCAGCGAGAAGATCAGGATGCCGTTCGCCAATCCGCAGAACGGCCCGATCATGATCGAGGGCGCCGAACCGGGCGATGCGCTGGCCGTGCATATCGAGGCGATGGCACCGCGCGGCGAGCAGCCCCGCGGCACCTGCGCGCTCATTCCCGAGTTCGGCGCGCTGACGGGCACGTACTACACGGCGACGCTCAACCAGCCCTTGCCGGAGATCGTGCGCAAGATCCTGGTGGACGAAAAGACCGTCCATTGGAGCGACAAGGTGAAGCTGCCTTACAAGCCGCATATCGGCACCTTGAGCTGCTCGCCCGAGATCGATTCCATCAGCTCGCTGACGCCCGACAATCACGGCGGCAACATGGACTTGCCGGACATGGGGCCCGGCACGGTCACGTATCTGCCCGTCCGGGTGCCGGGTGCGCGCCTGTTCATCGGCGATGCCCATGCCTGCCAGGGTGACGGTGAAGTCTGCGGCGTGGCGGTCGAGCACGCCAGCCTCACCACCATCCGCGTCGATGTGATCAAGAAATGGACCATCGAGTGGCCGCGGCTGGAGACCGATGACCTCATCATGGCCATCGGCAGCGCGCGGCCGCTGGAGGATGCGACGCGCATCGCCTATCGCGAACTGATCCGCTGGATGGCCGCCGACTACGGCTTCGACCAGCTCGACGCCTACATGATGCTGAGCCAGTGCGGCAAGGTCCGCCTCGGCAACTTCGTCGATCCGAAATACACCGTCGGTGCCGGTGTCCTGAAGAAATACCTGCCGGCCGTGGCGTGACCGCCGCGCCGACAACGAACCTCGTGGGGCATAGGAGGAGGTGACAATGGGCAATCTGGGAAGAACGGGAACGCTTTGTAGTCTGGCCATCGCGGCATCGCTGGCGATGGCCCTGGCGCCGGTATTGGCGCAACAGCCGATCAAGGTCGGCTTGCTCGAGGACGTCTCGGGTGACATCGCCCTGATGGGCAAGCCCAAGCTCAACGGCTCGCAACTGGCGGCCGAGGAGATCAACAAAGGCGGCGGCATCATGGGCCGCAAGATCGAGCTGATCCATCTCGACCCGCAGATGGACAACGCGCGCTACCAGGAGTTTGCGCGCCGCCTGCTGCAGCGCGACAAGGTCGACGTTCTGATCGGCGGCATCACCAGCGCCTCGCGCGAAGCCATCCGTCCGATCGTCAACAAGACGGACGTGCCGTACTTCTACACCAACCAGTATGAAGGCGGCGTGTGCGATGCCAGCACGATCAGCATCGGCGCCGTTCCCGAGCAGCAGTTCTCGACCCTGATTCCGTGGATGGTCGAGACGTTCGGCAAGAAGGTCTACATCATCGCCGCCGACTACAATTTCGGCCAGCTCTCGGCCGAGTGGACGCGCGACCTGATGAAGAAGTTGAACGGCACGGTGGTGGGCCAGGAGTTCATCCCGCTGGGCGTGTCGCAGTTCGGCCAGACGATCCAGAATATCCAGAGGGCCAACCCGGACTGGATCATGACCTTGAACGTCGGCGCCTCGCAGGATTCGTTCTTCGAGCAGGCGGCGGCGGCCAAGCTGACCATCCCGATGGGCAGCTCGATCAAGGTCATGCTGGGGTTCGAGCACAAGCGCTTCCCGCCGCCGGCCCTGGCCAAGATGCACGCCACGGCCAACTGGTTCGAGGAGATCGACACGCCGGCCGCGAACGACTTCAAGAAGCGCTGGCGGGCCAAGTTCCCGAACGAGGCCTACATCAACGACATGGGCTACAACGCCTACACCGCGCTCTACATGTACAAGGCGATGGTCGAGAAGGCGAAGTCGACCAAGAAGGCCGACCTGCGCAAGGTGATTGCCACGGGCGATGCCTGCATCGATGCCCCTGAGGGCAAGATCTGCATCGACCCGCAGAGCCAGCACACCTCGCATCACATGCGGCTGATCGGCGTCAATCCCGATCACTCCGTGCGCGTGATCAAGGATTTCGGCCTGATCAAGCCGTACTGGCTGGGCGAGATCGGCTGCGACCTGACCAAGAAGGACCCGAAGGAGCAGTACACGCCAACCAGCCTGCCGAAGAAGTAGAGGATATCCTCCCCCAACGCAGGGGGAGGTGGCCGAAGGCCGGAGGGGGACCTAACGTGATCTTGATAATTGAGACCACGTCGGCTCCCCTCCGCCCCTTTGGGGCACCTCCCCAACTTCGTTGGGGAGGAAAGCTGCCATCACCCGAGTCCGAACACCATGTTCGCTGAAATCTTCTCGATCGCGTTTCAGTTTGCCGACGTTTTTGCCTTCCTGATTCTCGCGGCCGCAGGCCTTGCCATCATCTTCGGCATGATGGGCATCATCAACATGGCCCATGGCGAGTTCATCACCTGCGGCATCTACGTCACGGTCATCTGCGTGCAGAACGGCGTGCCGCTGCCGCTGGCGCAGCTGATCGGCGCACTGTCGGCCGGGCTGGTCGGCATCGTGCTGGAACGCACCATCATCCGGCATCTCTATCACCGGCCGCTCGATTCCATCCTGGCGACCTGGGGCATCAGCCTGATGGTGACGCAGGGCATGCTGATCGTGCTCGGCTCGAGCTGGCAGGGCATCGGCACGCCGCTGGGCAGCTTCGCGGTGGGTGGCTACACGTTCTCGACCTATCGCCTGGTGCTGTTCGGTGCCGCCGTCGGCGTGCTGGTCGGCCTGTACCTGATCTACATGCGCACCAACTACGGCGTCATGGCACGCGCGACGATGCAGAACGCCGAGATGGCCCGCGCACTGGGCGTGCGGACGCAACGCATGTATTCGATCAGCTTCGGCCTCGGGGCAGCGCTGGCCGGCCTCTGTGGCGCGCTCTATGCACCGACGATGACCCTGATACCGACCATGGGCATCACCTTCATCATCGAGTCGTTCGTCACCGTCGTCGTCGGCGGCGCCAATGTGCTGATGGGCACCGCGCCGGCCGGCATCCTGCTGGGTGTGGTGCGCACGATCCTCAACGCCTGGTATGGCCAGATCGCAGGCCAGATCGGGCTGCTGATCACCGTCATCATCGTCATCCGCCTGCTGCCCGAAGGCGTGTCCGGCTGGCTGTCGCGTCGGGGCGGGTGAGAGCAACGCATGGACCTCAGGATCATCAGACATAGCTGTCCTCAACCTCATCCTGAGGAGGCCGCGCAGCGGCCGTCTCGAAGGATGGGCTACAGTCGCGCTGGGTGGTTCCTGCCGGTGGGGGGTGCGGTCGCCCACCCTTCGAGACGCTCGCTGCGCTCGCTCCTCAGGGTGAGGTCGGCGCACAAAGCCACATTGCAATGTCATCTGCGATAGCCATGGCCCCGATCCTGAACACGCTCAACGGACCGCAGACGCTCGGCAACGGCCGCTTCTTCTGGACTGGCTTCGTGCTGGTCCTGATGTTCGCGCTGGGCTACCCCGCACTGTCCGATCCCTACGACGTCGGCAATGTCGCCTATCTGCTGATCTCGACCCTGACAGCGCTGGGGCTGTGCCTGATGTGGGGCTACGCCGGCATGTTCTCGTTCGGCCAGACCGCGTTCTTCGGCGTCGCCGGCTACACCTACGGCGTGATCTCGATCAACCTCGGCGCCACGGGCGGTCTCACGTTTCTGTGCCTGCTCGGTGGGGTTGCCGTCGCCGCGCTGTTTGCCGCGCTGCTGGGCTATTTCCTGATCTACGGCCGGGTGAGCGGCGTCTTTTTCGGCATCGTGACCTTCGCCACGACCCTGGCGCTGGCGGCGTTCTTCGGCCAGACGGCCGGTCCGGAATGGGCGATCGGCAAAGCGCGCTTCAACGGCTTCAACGGCATGATCGGCATGCCGGCGCTGGAGCTGCCCTGGTTCGACGACAACATCACGCTCGAGGGCGTGGCGCTCTACTATTTCGTGCTCTGCCTGGTGCTGGTGATCTATCTCGGTCTGCGCATCCTGGTGAACAGCCGCTTCGGCAACGTGCTGGTGGCGATCCGCGAGGATCCGCTGCGCACCGAGCTGCTCGGCTATGACGTGCGCAAGTACCAGATCATCACCTTCGTCATCGGCAGCTCGCTCGCAGCGCTCGGTGGCGGCCTCTATACGGCCTGGGGGCAGTTCATCCCGCCCGCGTCGATGGGATTGCCGGCCGCGGCGATGCCGATCATCTGGGTTGCCTTCAGCGGTCGGCAGGACCTGACCGCGACCCTGGTCGGTACATTCCTGCTGCTGCTGGTTTTCCAGACCATCACGGTCTACAGCCAGCAATACGCCCTGATCCTCATGGGTTTCCTGCTGCTGATCACGGTCCTGCTGGTGCCGTCCGGATTCGTGATCGGTCTCGGCCGCCTGCTGGGACGGTTAGGACGAGGGGCCGCCTCATGACGGCCCTCCTGGAAACCCGGCAGCTGCACAAGCACTTCGGTGGCCTGTCGGCGGTCGCCGATGTGAGCATCGAGGTGATGGCAGGTGAGATCCACTGCCTGATCGGCCCCAATGGCGCGGGCAAGAGCACACTGTTCAAGCTGGTGGCCGGTACCTACGCGCCGTCGGAGGGCGAGGTCCTGTTCCGCGGCGAGAACGTCACGCACCGCAAGCCCTACGAGCGGGTCGGGCGCGGCATGAGCATCAAGCTGCAGGTGCCCAGCGTCTTCCGTGAGTTGCCGGTGGCCCAGAACCTGGAGATCTCCCTGCAGCGAACGTTGTCGGGGTCCGCCATGGCGGCGGAAAAGGCACGCCTGCTCGAGTTCCTGCAGCTGAAGGACGACGCCGACAAGCCGGCCGGCATCCTGGCGCACGGCCAGCAGCAATGGCTGGAGATCGGCATGGCTCTGGCCCTGAAGCCCACGCTGCTGCTGCTCGACGAGCCGACGGCCGGGATGTCGCCGCAGGAGACCGAACGCACCGGCGACATGATCAAGAGCCTCAATGCGCAGGGCATGACGGTGCTGGTCGTCGAACATGACATGACTTTCGTGCGTCAGATCGCACAGCGCATCACGGTGCTGCATCTGGGCCGTGTCTTTGCCCAGGGCACGACGGATCAGGTGATTGCCGATCCGCGCGTGGAGGAGATCTATCTGGGCAAGGGCCATGGCCACCACTGACGCCGTCCTCGACGTGGTCGACCTGAAAGCCGGTTACGGCAGCACGCCGGTGCTGCGCGGCATCGACATGTCCATCCGCAAGGGCGAAATCGTGAGCCTGATCGGCCGCAACGGGGTGGGCAAGACGACCACCATGCGGTGCCTGATCGGCCTGCTGCCGGCGACCTCGGGCCAGATTCGCTTCCAGGGCGCGGCGATCACCGATCTGCCGGCCGATGCGCGCGCCCGGCTGGGGATCGGCTACATCCCGCAGGGTCGCCAGGTCTTTCCGCGTATGACGGTCGAGGAGAATCTGTGGGTGAGCCGCCTGGTTGGCCGCGGCGATGGCCGCCAGCTCACCGACCTCGTCTACCAGCACTTCCCGATCCTGAAGGAACGGCGGCGGCAATCGGCCGGCACACTGAGCGGCGGCGAACAGCAGCAGCTCGCGATCGGCCGCGCCATGGTGGGTAACCCGTCGCTGATGCTGCTGGACGAGCCGTCGGAGGGCATCCAGCCCTCGATCGTCCAGATGATCTGCGAGGTCCTGCAGCAGGTTCGCGACCAGCTGGGAACGACCATCCTGTTCGTGGAACAGAACCTCGATACCATCATGGCGATCAGCGAGCGTTGCTATGTCGCCGACAAAGGGAGCATCATCGCGGAGATTGGCCGCGATCAGCTGCAGACG
>Ga0187894_10000682_pt1 | contig 45635 bp, 47 predicted proteins | sample GBC1701081metaG_FD_136650 | JGI IMG/M metagenome (GOLD analysis project Ga0187894, IMG submission 136650) | White microbial mat communities from a lava cave in the Kipuka Kanohina Cave System on the Island of Hawaii, USA - GBC170108-1 metaG ... | reverse complement strand
GCCCGGTTACCCGAACAAACCGCCTGCCAGCTACCAGTCTTACCGACAACTCTCTGGGTGGATACCTCCTCCACTGATGACACACGCGCTCGGGGCGCACCTGTAAATCCCTGTTCTTAGTCACGTGGACTGCCCGGATTTTTCACCCAAAAGAAATTCCACCTCGCCGGCAAGACCCCTCCCTCCAACAAGAAGGAAGCAACCGCATGAGCAGCATTCCCTGCGACGGCAAGGCGCTCGACCGCCTCATTGAGCCATGGGCCACGAAGGTCACCAAGTCCTCACGCACAGGAAGCTCGAAACCATCGGCCGGCATGCCGGGCTCATACCCCAAAGGGCGCGCACGCTCCCACCTTCGGTGAGCGCGCTCTACGTCGTGCGCGGCGCAAGCCTCAGGCTCGAATTCGAGCGGGCCGTCATGATGGATCTGCGCAGCAAGAGCTGTACCGAGATCAAGGCGCTGTTCACCCCGCTTTCGCCGCCCAAGCGGACGCGCAAACTCATGATCATCCTGGTCCTGCTCGATCTCAATGAGAGAGCGAGATACATTCTCATGGCCGATATCGATGCAGCGGTGGCGCGGATCATCGAAAGCCCGATCTGACAGTCATCTTCTCATCCACCGTGGGACCCCAGCCCTCGCCCCTGCCTGTTCCTGGCACCATCCGCGCCTTGCTTCCGCCGGGCTTGCCATTATCTTCTGAGGCTTCATGAAAATCCTCATCCTTTTCGCCCATCCCCGTCCCTCCAGCTCACATGTGCAGCGCGTTCTCGCCGATGCGGTGCGCGATCTCGCCGGTATCACCTTCCACGATCTCTATGCCGCCTATCCCGACTTCACCATCGACGTCGCCTATGAGCAGGCGCTTCTTCTCGAGCACGACCTCATCGTGCTGCAGCATCCCTTCTACTGGTATTCGGCGCCCGCCATCATCAAGGAGTGGCTCGACCTCGTTCTGGCACTAGGCTGGGCCTATGGGCCAGGAGGCGACAAGCTCAGCGGCAAATTCCTGATGAATGCCTTGTCGACGGGCGGTGTCGAGGCGGCCTATCACCGCCACGGCCGCAACCGTTTCGAGATCGCCGAGTTGCTCCATCCCTATAACCAATCGGCGCATCTGTGCGGCATGGCCTATCTCGAACCCTTTACCGTCTTTGCCGGCCGCTGGCTGACGGCCGAGGATATGGCGCTCAGGGCCAGCGACTATCAGGGCCTCATCGAAGGCCTGCGCGACGGCCATATCGACCCGCTGGCGCGGCTGGCCAAGGGCTACACCCTGCCGCTTGCCTTCACGAACCAACGGCCGCAGAAGAAACGCCATGCAACTTGACGCTTTCCTGCTCGGGGCCTTCATCTATCTCGCCGCCGCCGTCATTTCGGTGCCGATCGCGACCCGCCTGGGCCTCGGCTCGGTGCTGGGCTATCTGATCGCCGGCGTGCTGATCGGGCCCTCGGCCCTGGGGCTGGTCGGCAGCGAGGGCCAGGACGTGCTGCATTTCGCCGAATTCGGCGTCATCGTCATGCTGTTCCTGATCGGCCTCGAGGTGCAGCCTTCAAAACTGTGGACCTTGCGCAAGCCCATTCTGGGCCTCGGCGGCCTGCAGGTGGTGGGGACCGCCGCCGCCCTCGCTCTCGCCGCGATGGCCTTCGGCACCGGATGGAAGACGGCCCTCACCATCGGCCTCATCCTCGCCATGTCGTCGACCGCCATCGTGCTGCAGAGCCTCGCCGAGCGCCGGCAGCTCAAGACCTCGGGCGGCCAGGCGGTGTTTTCCGTTCTCCTGTTCCAGGACATCGCCGTCATCCCGATCCTGGCGCTGTTGCCGGTGCTCGCCATGAACGGTGCTGCTTCTTCCGCTCACGGCGAGAGCATGCTGTCGAGCCTGCCCGCCTGGCAGCAGGCGCTCATCGTCTTCGCCGCCGTGGCGTTCATCGTGCTGGCGGGGCGTTACCTGATGCGCCCACTCTTCCGCCTCATCGCCATGACCGGCCTGCGCGAGATCTTCGTGGCCCTGGCGCTCGCCCTCGTCGTCGGCATCACCCTCCTCATGGAAACGGTCGGCCTCTCGCCGGCGCTGGGCACATTCCTCGCCGGTGTGCTTCTCGCCGAGAGCGAATACCGCCACGAGCTCGAGATGGATCTCGAGCCCTTCAAGGGCCTGCTTCTGGCGGTGTTCTTCATCGCCGTCGGCGCCGGCATCGATTTCAAGCTCGTCGCCTCGGCGCCGGCTTTGATCATCGGCGCCGTGCTCGTCTTCGTCCTGATCAAGCTGGTCGTCCTTTATGCGATCGCGCGCCTCGCGCGCATGAAGCCGCCGCGCGCTTCGCTGTTCTCCTTCTCGCTCGCGCAAGGCGGTGAGTTCGCCTTCGTGCTCATCTCCTTTGCCGCAGGCCTGGGCCTCCTCGCCGTGGCCGAAGCGAATTCGCTCGTCGCCATCGTGGCGCTGTCCATGGCGCTGGCGCCGCTCTTGATGATGATCGACAGCCGGATCATCCAGCCGCGTTTCGCAAGCTTGGGCCCCAAGCGCGAGACCGACCGGATCGATCAGACCGGATCGCAGGCGATCATCCTGGGCCATGGCCGTTTCGGCATGACGGTCGGCCGGGTGCTGGCGGCGAACGGCTCGAAAGCGACCGTGCTCGATCACGATGCCGAGCAGATCGACGCGCTGCGCCGTTTCGGCTTCAAGGTCTTCTATGGCGATGCCTCGCGCGAGGACCTCCTCGAAGCGGCGGGCGCCGCCGATGCGAAGATCCTGGTCATCGCCATCGACGACCGCGAGAAAACGATGCAGATCATCGAGACGGCGCAACGCAACTTCCCGCATCTCGAGATCTTCGCGCGCGCCTTCGACCGCCCCCATGCCTATGCCCTCCTCAATGCCGGCGTCGCGCATGTCTATCGCGAGGTGTTCGATTCCTCGCTCGCCATGGCCGAGGATGCGCTGGTGGCGCTGGGCCAGCATCCTTATGAGGCGGCGCAAGCCTTGCGGCTGTTCCGCAGGCATGACGAGGCGCTCATGCGCCGCGCCGCCCGGCATGCCGGCGACATCGACACGATCATCGACATTTCGCGCGCCGCCCAGGCCGAGATCGAGCGCGTGCTGTCGGGCGACCAAAGCCCGCCGCCCGAACTCACGCTCGATCGGCCCTGGGGAACCGTGCCCGAGGCTGGGCAGGATCCGCGCAGCATGACCGAACAAGAGGAGAAAGCCGCATCGTGACGCAAGAGTTCAAGGTCGACCCGCGCAACGAGAACATCCTGATCTCGATCAACGGCGAGCTCTATCCGCGCGCCAAGGCCATGGTCTCTGTCTTCGATTCGGGCTTCGTCCTGGGCGATGGCGTATGGGAAGGCCTGCGCGTCCATGATGGCGGCGTCGCCTTCCTCAAAGAGCATATCGAGCGGCTCTATGAAGGGGCCAAGGCCATCTTCATGGATATCGGTCTTGACCCGCCGAAGCTCGTGGAGCGGATCTTCGCCTGCCTCGACGCCAACAAGATGACCGACGGCGTCCATATCCGCCTGATGGTGACGCGCGGCGTGAAGGCGACGCCCTATCAGGATCCGCGCGCCACCATTTCGCCTCCGACCATCGTGATCATTCCGGAATGGAAGGCGCCCAAGCCCGAAGTGGTGGCCAAGGGCCTGAAGCTCCACACCGTCAATGTGAGGAGAGGCGCGCCCGACGTGCAGGACCAGAAGCTCAACTCGCATTCGAAGCTCAATTGCATCACCGCCTGCGTGCAGGCGATGAATGCCGGCGCCGACGAGGCTCTGATGCTCGATCCCCTGGGCTTCGTCGCCACCTGCAACTCGACCCATTTCTTCATCGTCCGGCGCGGCGAGGTGTGGACCTCGAGCGGGCAATATTGCATTCCGGGCATCACCCGCGGGGCCGTCATCCGGGTCTGCAAGGAGAACGGCATCCCGGTCTTCGAGAAGCAGTTCTCGCTCTATGACGTCTATGGCGCCGACGAGGCTTTCGTCACCGGCACATTCGCCGGCCTCGTCCCGGTGCGCGAGATCGACGGCCGCAGCGTCGCCCATCCGCTTGAGCCCAAGGGCGACTGGCCGGGCATGGGGCCAATGACGGCAAAGTTGACCGATCTCTACAAAACGCTGGCCCGGCGCGAGGCGAAACGCACGCTGTGACCGGGCCTGTCACCATCGCCATGTGGTCGGGACCGCGCAACATCTCGACCGCCATGATGTATTCCTTCGGCAACCGCCCCGATTGCTTCGTCTGGGACGAGCCCTTTTACGCCTTCTCGCTGCTGACCCATGGCAATGACCATCCGATGCGCGGGGAGATCATCGCCTCCTATGACGGCAATTGGGAAAGCCTCGTCGCTTCTTGTCTTGCGCCGCCGCCTCGCGGCAAGACCGTCTTCTATCAGAAGCACATGACGCATCACATGCTGAAGGGGTTCGACCGCGCCTGGGTCTTGCGGCTGACCAATGCCTTCCTCATCCGCAGGCCTGAGCGCGTGCTCGCGAGCTACACGAAGAAATGGTCGGACGTCACCTTGCGCGATATCGGCTTCGTCGAGCAGGCGGAGATCTTTGATGCCGTCGCCGACCATCTCGGCCGCGCGCCGGCGGTGATCGATGCCGATGACGTGCTGGCCGATCCGCGCGGCACTCTCACGAGGCTTTGCGAAGCCTGCGGCATTGCCTTCGACGAGCACATGCTGTCCTGGCCCAAGGGGCCCAAGAGCTTCGACGGCGTCTGGGCGCCGCATTGGTACAATGCGGTATGGGAATCGACCGGCTTTGCAAAGCCGCAGACGCGCGCCGTCGAGCTCAACACCGCGCTGGCGAGGATAGCCGATGAGGCGCGCCCGTTCTACGAGCGCCTGCGGCGGCATAAGCTCTAGCGCTTCGCCAGATCGCGCAGGGGAAGCATCCAACGCGCGCTCAGCGACGGCGTCGATATCGGTCTCGTTGGCGAAACGGGTGGTATGGCGTGCCGGGGCGGTCACACGCGCGGTTTGCGGATCAGCTCACTGCCTGGCGCGGCGCGAAGCCGGTAGGCGCGCCCCGTGTAGTGGGGCGGTGGTCGAGTTCCTTCTCGGCCAGGAGCTCGAGCTTGCGCAATTCCGTCTCTTCTTCCTGCAAGAGCGCCTGGGCTGCCGCTTGCTGGTCCTTGAGGTCGCCCACGGTCTTGAGGATGTTGTCGCGCCGGGCCCGGGTCGACTTGGCGGCCATCGAATAGTTGAAATGGACGGGGTCACTGACGCCGGTGCGCTGTTCCTCGATCTTCATCTGGGCGTCGAGATCGTCGTATTTGCGCATGAGATCGACGATCATCGTCTCTATATCGGCGACCTGCCGCCGTTTTTCCTCAGTCCGGAAGCGGTGCAGCCTGAGAAGCGTTTCTCGTGACGAACGCATAGATCCCTCTTCTACTCAACACACAATGCCCGGCAAAACCTGCAGGATTCCCCGGGGCTTTCCCTAGGCATGAAGGCACGAATCAACTAACTTGAAGATTCGCCCCTCGGAAGCTCATCTTGGGCGCGTAACCTTAAGACCGGGTAAATCCGGGCTTTCGGGTGCGAGGGACGGTGGGTCTTGAATCAGCTGTATTAGGTTTTGTTAACCTTTCCGGGCGTATGTTAACGATCAACGTTAACTGACCGTTTCACGGCCAGGGGCGCTCGGTCCCGCGAGCCGAAACGTCGTAGTCCGGGGCGGATGAAGGGGATACGCATGAGAGTTCTGCTGATCGAGGACGATACAGCGACGGCCCAAAGCATCGAGCTGATGCTCAAGTCGGAAGGTTTCAATGTCTATACCACCGATCTCGGTGAAGAGGGCGTCGATCTCGGCAAGCTTTATGACTACGACATCATCCTTCTCGACCTCAACCTGCCCGACATGTCGGGCTATGAGGTCCTGAAGACTCTGCGCGTGAGCAAGGTGAACACACCCATCCTCATCCTGTCGGGTCTTGCCGGCATCGAGGACAAGGTGCGGGGCCTCGGCTTCGGCGCCGACGATTACATGACGAAGCCCTTCCACAAGGACGAGCTCGTCGCGCGCATCCACGCCGTGGTGCGCCGCTCCAAGGGCCATGCCCAGTCGGTCATCACCACGGGTGATCTCCTCGTCAATCTCGACACCAAGACCGTCGAAGTCGGCGGCCAGCGCGTGCATCTGACCGGCAAGGAATATCAGATGCTGGAGTTGCTCTCGCTGCGCAAGGGCACCACGCTCACCAAGGAGATGTTCCTCAACCATCTCTATGGCGGCATGGACGAGCCCGAGCTCAAGATCATCGACGTCTTCATCTGCAAGTTGCGCAAGAAGCTTGCCACCGCCGCGGGCGGCAAGAACTTCATCGAGACGGTTTGGGGCCGCGGCTATGTGCTGCGCGAAGGGGCGACGCAGGAAGACGACGACATGCGCGAGAGCGCATAAAAGTTTCGCTGGGGAGCAGAAGGGGTTTAAGATCCCGGTACCGCAAGGTGCCGGGATTTTTCTTTGCAGTCCAAGCTCCCGGCCATACCGGCTAGGATGCAATCCACTCTGACTTGGCTCTATCATGCCCGCCTGGTATCGGCAGGGAGTTCGCATGCTGGAGGACCTGGACAAGGTAGAGTGGGACAAGCTGCGCCACGCCTATGGCTTAGCAGCAGACGTGCCGGCACGTCTGCGCGCTCTCACTTCGCCCAACAGAGGAGTCCGGCAAGAAGCCTGGTACGTCCTCCATGGCAACCTGTGGCACCAAGGCACGATTTACGAGGCCACGGCTTATGCAGTGCCCTTTCTGATCCAACTGGCTTGCAAGCCTGATGTCCCTGATCGCCACCAGATTCTGGCTTATCTCGGCCTGATCGCGAGAGGCAGTTCCTTCTTGGCTGTCCACCAGAACCTCAGTCACCATGAGGCCCGGAAAACTGAACCGGACTTCCAGGAGGAATTACAGCGGGAACTTGGCTGGGTATGGGATGTCCGGCAGGCGGTGCGCCAAGGCGCTTCGCTCTATAACGGTCTGCTTGATGATGGGCAGCCGCGCGTTCGTGCAGCAGCTGGCCACCTGTTGGCCTTACTTTATGAGGATGCCGAAATACACCTTGGCTGGATCCGCAGCCGCCTCGCTGCCGGTGAGCCGGACGACCTGATCCGGGCGACCTTGGCGTTCTGCATTGGCCGTCTCGCAGCCGCAGCGCAGCACGAGGAGAGCATAGGTTTTCTTGAACAGCTTGTCGCTTCAGATCCCGCTCCGGCGGTCCGCATCGCTGCAGCGCTCGGGCTGGCCTGGTGCATTCGTGAGGCGATCCCCACGCACGCCCTCACCGTGCTCATCGACGGCACCAGCGAGCCGCATGGTACCGAGACGATCTTCCATCACGTCCTATATGAGGACGAGGACTTTTGGACTTGGTACGGTAAGGCTTTGTGCTGCGGCGAGATTCACAGTCGGATTGTTCCCGCCATTCTCTCAACCATGGGCAAGTCGAATGATCCTGAGACGATTGTTGAAAGGCTCCTCATTGCCATGCTCGATGATCGCCCCCTCAAGTCGGGCATGCAATTTTCCGAGCTCAAACCCTCATTGTGTCTGGCCCTCAAGGGAATTGCCGAATGCGAACCGCTATGGATCGCCGTCGACAGACGCGCTGACCGCTATCGCGATGTGAGCACCACTGGCGCAATCGCAATGCTGCAGTATTTCGGTCTACCCGGCCGGCGGCAAGACTTCCAGGCTTTCGTTGACGGCAGGATACGATCCAATCCAACCTGATCCAATCACCAGCTACTTCACGCCGTGGCGGCGAGCGGCTTGGCTATGTCGGCAACAGCACTCACCACCACATCGGCGCCGTCGAGCGCGAGGGAGAGCGGCATGCCGGCGGCTTCGGCGAGCCGCTTGGTGTAATAGGGCTGGATGAGCCTGGCATCGATCTCTTCGAGCGCCGCGGCACCTTTCAGCACCTGGTCGGTCTTCTCGAAGATCTTCGCCCCTTCGCCGCTTGCCCTGACCGCGAAGCCGCCATCAGGCTTCCCATGGATCAATGACGGGCACACCTGCAGCCAGAAATGGGCCTGTATCGCGTGTTGCTACGGTAAAACCATACGTGGCGGCAATCGCGGCGATCTGGCCATCCGCGACCGTAATCGTGTGGCCAATTGCTCGAGCCCGCGTGATCAGCAATGCGTAGACTTTCGCCGCCGCTTCGTCGAAGGGGAGCACACGCGAACCAAACAGCCGAGGAATCAACTCGGAAAACGCGGTGTCGAGGCCCCTCTTACGCTTGCCATCGGGAAGAATCGCGATTCCAACAAGCAGTTCAGCGAGATTGACGGCCGTTAAAAAAAGCGTTTCCGGTGCCTGTCGATCCAACCATGTGAGCACGGCTGGATTGCCATGCGCCTTCATGGGCTCCGAGATGACATTGGTATCCAGAACGATCATTCAAATTTTGCCGGGTCGGTGGGCGTTCGGTCGCGTTCGATCTTCAGATCGACTCCTGCAAACCGACGGCCGAAAGCGGCGAGTTCCGACCCGATCCTGACACGTTCCTTTGGCTGAACAGCTTCTTCCAGGATCGTACGGATTTCAGCTTCGGTGCTCCGTCCATGCTGAGCAGCACGCAACTTCAAGGCGCGATGGGTTTCTTTGGAAAGATTCCGAATGGTGACTGCCGGCATAGATGATATCTTTGATTTCAATTTGATATCAACGATATCGCACCTTTATATGTCATTGTCAAGAAAGAGCCTGCCAATGCTCTTCCAGCACCACTTTCTCACGATCACGACGGTCGATGAGATTATCCCGTAGCGGCGAGCGGCTTGGCTATGTCGGCAACAGCACTCACCACCACATCGGCGCCGTCGAGCGCGAGCGAGAGCGGCATGCCGGCGGCTTCGGCGAGCCGCTTGGTGTAATAGGGCTGGATGAGCCTGGCATCGATCTCTTCGAGCGCCGCCGCACCCTTCAGCACCTGGTCGGTCTTCTCGAAGATCTTCGCTCCTTCGCCGCTTGCCCTCACCGCGAAGCCGCCATCGACCGTTTCCGCTTTCACCACCCCGCCGCGCGGGATCGAGCCCGTGGCGATCAGCATCATGTTGAGCAGGAGCTTGACCTGCTGCTTGGGCCGGTTCTCGCGCGGCACCTGCCAGTCGAGCTTGATCTTCTCCTCGCCGACGAAGGCCTTGGCGACGTCGCCCGCTTCGCCCATGTCGATGATGGCGCCGGCCGAGCCCGCGGCACCGAAGGCGATGCGGCAGAATTTCAGCTTCGCCGAAGCCTGCTTCGCCGATTTGCGCACCAGGTCCATCGCCATGGTCCGCATCGCCTCGTCGTCCTCGACCTCGAGCAACTCGAGCCCATTGGTGATGGCGCCCACCGGCGAGATGACGTCGTGACAGACGCGGCTGCACAGAAGGGCGGCAAGATCGAGATCGCTCAAATGGCTTGGCTGCATCGGCTGACTTTTTCCTGGGAATGATTCGCAAGCATCCTTGTACCAGATCGGGCCTAATAATTCCGCATTGACCATCGCCCTTGGGGCGGGCATAGCGGCGCCATCATGCAGTCGAAAACCGCCCCCTCGCCGCGCCTCCTGGCGCTCGCCGATCTCGCTCTGGCCGCCGGCCGCGAGATCATGACGATCTATGCGAGCCCCGTCATCGCGCGCCAGAAGAACGACCTGACTCCTGTCACCGAGGCCGATGAGGCGGCGGAAAAGATCATCCTTTCAGGCCTCAAGCTGCTCGACCCGGCGATACCGGTCATTTCCGAGGAAGCGGCTGCGGCAGGCGTGATCCCCGAGGTGGCCGGGCGCTTCTATCTGGTCGATCCTCTCGATGGAACCAAGGAGTTCCTGAGCCGTAACGGTGAATTCACCGTCAATATCGCGCTGATCGACAAGGCGATGCCCGTGGCCGGTATCGTTCTGGCACCGGCCCTGGGGCGCATCTTCTGCGGCGAGACCGGGTCGGGTGCCTTCGAGGCTCGGATCGAGGCCGAGACGGATGTCGCGGCCCTCGGCTGGCAGGTGCTCGAGGCCCGCAAGGCCTCTGCCGCGGGTCCGATCGTCGTCGCCAGCCGCTCGCATCGCGACGAGCGCACCGAGGCCTATCTCAAATGCCTCAAGGTGCAGAAGATCGTGTCCGCCGGCTCTTCGCTGAAATTCTGCCTCCTGGCATCGGGCGAGGCCGACCTTTATCCCCGTTTCGGCCGCACCATGGAATGGGACACGGCGGCGGGCCATGCCGTCCTGAGCGCGGCCGGCGGCCATGTCGAGGTCGAAACCGGTGAGCCCTTGACCTATGGCAAGGCCGGGCGCGGCTATGACAATCCGGCCTTCATCGCCCGCGGCGCCTGACGGCGCCGGCGATTTTAGCGGCCTGTTAACCAAAAAAACGCCACTTTGGGCGGCCCGAATCCGCGACTCAAAGCTGCCACAAGCTGTCCCTAGAGTCGCCGTCAACAGGTGGGATTCAGGCAGTTCGGATAGAGGTAGCCGCTTGCGGGAACTACCGGTTTTCAGGACGTGCTGAGGAGTTTTGTCATGAGCAAATTTATCGACCGGCGCCAAGCTTTAGGGCTTCTGGGGCTCGGTCTTGCGGCGAGCGTGGCAGGTGTCACCGCCGTCGATGCCGCCACCAGGCGCAAAGAGACCTATTCATCCGATGAAATCGTCCTGGCCGGGCAGAAGTTCTTCGGCAAGACCACGCGCGGCGTTGCCGAAGCGGTCGAATATGTATTTTCGAGCCAGGGCGAGCCTACGGCCTATATTGTCGGCGAGGAAGGATCGGGCGCGATCGTCGGCGGCCTGCGCTATGGCGAAGGGGTGATCTACTACAAGAACGGCCCGCGCTATAAGATCTATTGGCAAGGCCCCTCCATCGGCTTCGATTTCGGCGGCAATGGTTCGCGCGCCTTGGTGCTGGTCTATAATTCCTCGACGCCGGGGGACATCTATGATGAGCGCTTCGGCGGCGTAGAGGGGTCGGCCTATTTCGTCGGCGGGCTTGGTGTGAATTTCCAGAAGAATAGGGACATTATTCTGGCGCCGATTCGCACCGGCGTGGGGGCGCGGCTCGGCGCCAATGTGGGCTATCTCAAATATTCGAAAGAGCCTACCTGGAACCCGTTCTGATCCCCCCTGCCCTGTCGATTTAACCGTCGCACCGCCACATTCGACACGCTATGGTATGCGGGATGGCGGCTTCCGACGGTCGGACCGGAAGCTATTCCGCCTTGCATGGGCAAGGTGAAGAGCGGCAGCGTGCAGAGGATTCATGTCTCAGCTCGAGACGATCTTGTGGTTTGGCCTGGGCTTCGCGGTAGCGAGCCTGATCGCATTGTTCCTGGGTCGCGCCGCCTGGCGTTCCGGCGTCAGGCTGGGGGCCAGGCGCATGCAGCGCAAGGTGCCGGGTACCGTCTCGGAACTCCAGACCGAGCGCGACAGCATGCGGGCGGAAAATGCCATGATGGCGCGCAAGCTCGAAGTGCGGATGGGCGAGGTGAAAGCCAAGCTTGCCGAGCAGGCCGCGGAAGTCTCACGTCATCGCAACCGCATCGAAATACTCGCCGCGGACCTCGCCCAGCGCGACAAGGTTGATGCGGGCCTGCGCACCGAGATCGCCCGCCTCGAGGAGCAGGTCGCGACCTATGAGGGCCTGATCAGCCAGCGCACCGACTCGGTATCGGCGACGCTCGAGCGGCTGCAGGCGCAGGATCGCGAAATCAATCAGCAGGCTGACGAAATCGCCGCCCTCAAGAGCAGGATCTGGAAGCTTCAGGCCAAGACTCAGCCGATCGAGGACAGGCTCGCCGAAGCCGGCGAGGAGAGCCAAAAGCTCGCCGCCGAGATTCGCGCCCTCGATCAGGCCTGGCCGACGAAGCTCGCCGAGCTCGGCTTCGACGACCGCGCTCAGGCTGCCGCGGCGACGGCGGAAACGGTTGTCGAACGCGAAGCAGGCATGGCCGCCGAGCCGGCGATGATGAGGGACGAAACCGTGCCCGAGCCGGTCAATGGCGCCGCCGCACCCGCCGCCGAGATCCGCCCCGAACCCAAGCCGGCGCGCTCGGCACAATCGCGCTTTGCCGGCAATGTCATTTCCCTCGCCCAGCGCATCAAGGCGCTGCAGAAAACGATCACACGCTGACTGGGCTCGAATCTCTATGACGTTACGTCATATGAGGTTGATCATATGCGCCTTTTCGTTGGTGCCAGAATTTGCGGCGCAGGCGGATGGCGGGCGCAACCTTTCCAGGTCTGGCGCGTTCCCTTGACGCTGGCCACCCCCAAGGCCAGCTCCCCCTGCCCAAACATTGGGCACCCCTGTCGATGGCCCGCAGCGCGCTCCCTCCGCTGCGGGCCTTATTTAAAATTGAAAACCGACCTGGCGATTGTTATTAATTTCTATCGAAGATAGTGGGCCGGGCAGTGTTCCCTTCATGGCGGGATAGATGGCTGGAACCGACGAGCGGCTCCTCAGAAGTCTTTTCGACAACACGCTGATCGGCATCGTCCTGCTGACGGTCGAGGGCCGCATCTCCTATGCCAATTCCGCCTATGCCACGCTGCTTGGCCGCAGCGTCGAAGAGCTGCTCGAGCTTCGCCTGGAAGATTTCATCGTGGCGGAGGATGTGAGGGAGATCCGCCGGAACTTCGCGGAGATCGCGAAAGGCACGCTCGAAAGCTATCGTTTCGAGCGCCGCTATATCCATAAGGACGGCCGGATCATCCACGTCCAGGGTGCGACCTCGACCTTGCGCAACAAAGGCAAGCCGCCGCTCATCGTCACGCAAATCGTCGACATGACCGCGAAGAAGGAGGCGGAGCGCAAGCTCGCCCAGAGCGAGGAACGCTGGGCTTTCGCACTGGAGAGCGCGCATCAAGGCGTCTGGGACCACAATTTGGTGAGCGGCGAGAGCTATTTCTCGCCGACCTGGAAATCCATGCTGGGCTATGGGGATGATGAGGTCGCCAATACGCGCCAGGCCTGGATCGATCTGCTCCACCCCGACGACCGCGAGAAGATCCTCGCCGTCACCGCCCACATTCTCTGTGGCGAAACCGATCGCATCGAGCGTGAATTCCGCATGCGCCACAAGAACGGTAGCTGGGTGTGGATCTTGAGCCGCGGCCGGACGATCGCGCGGATGCCGGACGGCAAGGCGGCGCGGATCATCGGCACTCATACCGACATCACCTCGATCAAGAGCTACGAGACGCAGATTTCGCGCCTGCATGAACGGCTGGATCTCGCGATCAGCGCCGGGCGCATAGGTGTCTGGGACTATGATCTGATCTCGGGCATACCACATTGGGACGAGCGCCTGCATGAGATCTATGGAACAGATGACCATCACGTTTCGACACTCGAGTCCTGGATCTCGATCGTTCATCCGGAGGATCGCCCGCGCGTTGCGGCCGTCTGGGCGGCTGCGCAGGCGAACCGCGACCACTATGAACACGAGTTCCGCATCGTCCGGCCGGATGGCGAGGTCCGCCACATTCACAGCATCGCCCGCATCTTCAAGGATGCGGAGGGCCGGGCCACGCGTGTGGTCGGCGCCAATTGGGACATCACCGACCAGAAGCGGCTGAACGAGAAAGTCTTCGAGGAGAAGGAGCGCCTTGGTATCACCCTCGCCTCGATCGCCGATGCGGTGATCTGCACGGATGGCGAGGCGCGCATTACTTTCATGAACCCGGTGGCCGAGAAGCTCACCGGCTGGTCGTCGGCTGAGGCGGCCGGCCAGACACTCCCTGCCATCTTTCACATCATCGACGAAACGACCGGCGATCGCGCCGCCGATCCTGTGATGCAGTGCCTCAAGAGTACGGAATGCCACCAGAAGGATGGCGGCGTGTTCCTGGTCAGCCGCACCGGCGGAGTTTCCGACATTCAGATGTCGGCGGCACCGGTGCGTATTTCGACCCAGGCCTCGATCGGCTCCGTGCTGGTCTTCCGCGACATCACCGAAGCCCATGCGCGGCAGAAGAAGATCGCGCATTCGGCGCTTCATGACGCCTTGACGGGCCTGCCCAACCGGTCCGCCTTCCTCGCCCGGCTGAACGACGCCATCGGCCAGGCGCGCCAGGAGCAGCGCAGCCATGCTCTCTGCTTCGTCGATCTCGATCATTTCAAGCAGGTGAATGACCGCGCCGGCCATGCGGCTGGCGACGCCCTGCTCCAGGAAATGGCGAAGATCATCGCCTTGAGCTGCAGCAAGAAGGACGTGCCGGCCCGCCTCGGCGGCGATGAGTTTGCGCTCCTCATCCGCGACTGTCAGCCGGGCGAAGCGGAAGCGACGGCCGAGCGGATCATCGCCGCCATATCGAGCATGGAATTCCGCTGGGAGACGGAGGTCTTCCGCATCGGTGCCAGCATCGGCGCCACCATGGTGACGGCCGCGTCGCCGGAACTCAGCGAGATCCTGCATCAGGCCGACAAGGCCTGCTATGCCGCCAAGGCCTCCGGCCGCAACCGCGTCTGCATCTACGGTCAGTTGAGCCAGCCGCAGATCGACCGGATGGTCGACGATCGGCCTCGCCAAAGCTGGCTGCGATTGCATTAGTGGCCGGGCCGGATGGCCGGGGTTAACCCGGCCATGAACCCGGCCATCCAGTATTAAGGAAGACTATTCGTCCTTGTCGTCCGATGGCGATGAGGCCGGCTTGCCCGGATGATCATTGCGTCCGACCGCTACGGGATCGCTGGCCGGAAAAGTTTCGTCCAGCGCCTCGTCCAGCTGGCTGTCGACGTCCTTCGGGGGTTTTCGTTCGCGCGCCATGTCTCCATATATCGGCAAAGGCGTCGCAAATAACAAGAAGGCGCGGAACACCGAGGTGCCCACGCCTCCCTGTTCAAAGCTGGCTCCTGCCTGTCTTAGATCACCGCGAGGATGACCAATTCCGGCGGTCCACCTTGAAGCGACCCGGCAGCTCCGCGTTTTTCAACCAAAGCCACCTGATCGGCGAACTGCGCGCATCTTGCGATCCACGTGTCCGGTCATCGAACGGATAAGCCGCCGTTCATGACATCATCGGCCCCATGTCGCGTCCGCTCTCAACCTTGCGGCAAGCTCGGCCATGAGACGGCGCCTATGCCTTGGGAGGGTCTGGTAGCGAGCCGGACCACAGCATCGGCGTCGTGAGAAGGAGTGTCACGCCGATCGCGTTGAAAGTCGATATGCCGAATTCCTCCGTCCACAGACGGCGCGGCTTCTGTGGATAACTCGCCGGCCGCAACGAAGAATCCAATGGGCGAACAAAAAGATAGTTCGTGGCGCGCCTTCCAGAGACGCAAAAGGCCGAAGCTTTCGCTTCGGCCTTCAGGTAATCGAAACTCGGTTTTGCGAGCTTAGACCATCTTGAGGTGGCCGGCGCTCGTCTTGCCGCGCTCGGTGACGAGCTCATAGCTGACCTTCTGCGCCTCATTGAGGGTCGACAGACCAGCGCGCTCGACGGCGCTGATATGGACGAACACGTCCTTCGAGCCGTCATCCGGTTGGATGAAGCCGAAGCCCTTCTGGGGATTGAACCATTTAACTTTGCCTGTCGGCATAGGGGTAACCTTTCGAGTTGTGAACAAACCGGTGGACTGTCTCGTGTCCCCGTATTCGAACCGCAATGTCTTGAGAAGAGCCCGAAAGGGTCAAACGCCAAGCAAGGCCGTAGATCGAACGCGGACTAGATGGGGTTTTGGCCCCGATTTGTCAACAATCAGACCGTGTCGAGGTTGTCGGACAAGAAACGGCCGACTGCAAGCCTTTTGCGTATCTCCTTGGGGATAAAGCAAATTTTAGCAATTCTGTTTGCTTTTGATTAATCCGGTCGCCGGTACAGCCGGATCATGGCAACAAAACCGACTCCAGAAAACCAGAACCCGGAACGGGAGACAGAAGAGTCGCGGGACGATTCAACCGTCGAGAAAACCCTCCTCAAGAACCATTTCGTCCGGGCGCTCGGGCAATTGGAGCGCCTGCATCGCTGCCTCCTCGAGCTCATCAAGCTCGAACTGGACCGCCAGATCAGCGAGCAGGAGGTGACGAGCGCCCAGGCCCTCTTCCTCTACAATATCGGCGACGGCAAGCTGTCGGCGACGGAGCTCAGGATCAGGGGATATTACACCGGCTCCAATCTGAGCTACACCATCGCCAAGCTCGTCGAGGGCGGCTATCTCCATTACGAGCGCACGGTGCAGGACAAGCGAGTCGTCCGGCTGAGCCTCACCGTGAAGGGCCACGAGATCAAATCCATGGTCGCCGCCATCTATGAAGGCCATGTGCCCGTTCTCGAAGAGAAAGGTGTTACGGCGGAGGATCTCGAGCGCCTCGTTTCCGCTCTCAAGCGCCTCGAGCATTATTGGGCCGAGCATATACGCTACGGCCTTTGATCCATCTTGAAAGGATGAGCCCGCCCTTTCGGGCGAGCTCGCCAGAGCACGTTATCCGCGCCAGACGGCGCCGCTGTGGGCATTCACATAGACGATGGCGACCCGGTTGTTCCGCACGGCGCGGAACACATAGGTCCCGCCGCTGCAATTGCGCGCCTCGATGTTGTAATAGCCGCGATTACGGACGATCCGGCGTGCCTCGCCGCAGCTCAGCCGGTTGAAACGCTTGCCGGGACGATACCAGCCATACCCCTTGCGGTACATGTAGTCGGGCCCGACCTGGTAACCGTAATGCGGCACGCCGAGATAGATCTTCACATTCGTCTTGGCTTCAGCCGCATTCACCCCGCCGAGGCCAAAGGCCACTGGCGCCGCCACGACAAGAGCCATCAAAAGCTTCTTCATTTCTCTCTCCGCAATTGCCCTTCCTCGGGAAGGCTTAATTACCCACTCTCGGAAAGAATGACGGATCGCCGGCGGATTTCCGTCGCGGATCTTGATGACCGATTTGTCATTTAAGATGACGTAAGGGCGCCTCGTTGGGAGGCGCCCTTGATGAGGCTCAGTTGCGGTGAACCGTCTTTCGCTTATTCATGACCCCATTGCGAGAAGACTTCGCTGCTGCTCTTGCCGAGACGCACCGTGTCGCCGACGTCGCTCACCCAATCGACCGGAATGAAATGGTGATGCCCGTCGCCCGAATCCTCGCGGGTCAGCTTGATCATGTCTTCGCCTTCCATGTGATCGACGGTGCCGACATGTTTGCCGTCAGAGGATACGACTTCCATATGCTCGACGATATTCGCGACATTGGCCATGAGAACCTCCATAGTTGTGACCCGTCAACGGTAGGAAGCCGGGGCGGTTCCAGCGCCTCAGTGCTTTCTCGAAAGTGCCGTCTTGGCGAAGGGCCCCCCGCGTTTGGATGTCGCGACCCGCACTTCCTCCGTCTCGCGCTCGTCGGCCTCGGTTTCCCAGCGTCGCGCCATGCCCTTGAAGCTGCGCTTCAGTTCCGGCGATCCGACGCTGTCGGCAAAAGCCCTGGCGGCTGCGGCCGCCTTTCTGAGTTCGGTGGCTGTCTGGTTCATGCCGCACCAGCGCGCGGAGTCAGGAAAGGTTCCGTGCATTTGATACAAGTGCGCAATGCGGTTAGCGAAAGGTTTAGGGACTTGATCCCGTGCAAAAAACCGCGCAGATCGGCGGAACCATCGGCGCATTTGCGACTTGTCCCTTCAGACGAAGTTGTCGCGAAAGCGATAAAATCGTCGAGAGAAAGCCCGACTACTCAACTGGTCGGGCTTTCTTGCGTCTGGGCGGAACCGGGTTTGCCTGAGTTCCGCTGAGGACCTATGCTGCCCTCATTTCGAGGGGAGAGGGGCACGTGAACGAGATCTACCAACAGGGATTGGATCGAAACGCCGCCAACTATACGCCTTTGTCGCCGGTCTCCTTCCTCAACCGGACGGCGCTCGCCTTTCCCGACAAGATCGCGGTGATCGATCGGTCACGGCGATACACCTATGGGGAACTCCACCAGCGCGCCCGCCGGCTGGCCTCGACCCTGACAAGGCGGGGCATCGGCAAGGGCGACACGGTTGCCATACTGGCGCCCAACGTGCCGGCCATGATCGAAGCTCATTTCGGTGTCCCGATGGCAGGGGCCGTCCTCAATTGCCTCAATATCAGGCTGGATGCGCCGAGCATCGCCTTCTGCCTTTCGCATGGCGAGGCGAAGCTCGTCCTGGTCGACCGTCAATATTTGAGCGTCGTGGTCAACGCCCTGTCGCAGGTCCCCCATCGGCTTGCGGTCGTCGTCGTGAGCGAACCGGACGCGGAGGCGACTGAGTTCCAGGATTACGAGGCCTTCCTGGCGGGCGGCGATCCCCAACACCTTCCTTCATCGCCCACCGACGAATGGTCCCCGATCAGCCTCGGCTACACCTCGGGAACGACCGGCGATCCCAAGGGCGTCGTCTGCCATCACCGCGGCGCCTATTTGAACGCGCTCGGCAATGCGCTCGAAGCCGGGCTCGCTTCGACGAGCGTCTATTTATGGACCTTGCCGATGTTCCACTGCAACGGCTGGTGCTATATCTGGGCGGTGACGGCGGTGGGCGGTACCCATGTCTGCTTGCGGCAGGTCGAGGTGGGTGCGATCTTCACCGCCATCAAGGAACACGGTGTCACGCATTTTTGCGGGGCGCCGGTCATCCTCAACATGATCGCCAAGGGTGAGCGGCCGCCGGAATGGCGGCTCGAGCGGCCGGTGGACGTCCTGACCGGCGGTGCAGCACCGCCCAGCGCGGTCATCGCGGGGATGGAGGAGCTCGGTTTCCGCATCAAGCATCTCTATGGCCTCACCGAGAGTTTCGGTCCGGCGCTTGTCTGCGCCTGGCACGAGGAATGGACCCCGCTGCCGCTCGCCGAGCGGGCCCGGCTCACGGCGCGCCAGGGCGTCAATTTCATCACCCTGGAAGCGGTGAGGGTCGTCGATCCCGAGACCGGCGAGGACCGCCCTGCCGACGGCATCGCGATGGGCGAGATCCTGCTGCGCGGCAACACCGTCATGATGGGCTATCTCAAGAATCCCGAGGCCAGCGCCAAGGCTTTCGCCGACGGCTGGTTTCATACCGGCGATCTCGGCGTGCGTCATCCCGACGGCTATGTCGAAGTCAAGGACCGTTCCAAGGACATCATCATATCGGGGGGCGAGAACATCTCATCGCTCGAGATCGAAGAGGTGCTCTATCGCCATCCCGCCGTCCTCGAAGCGGCCGTCGTTGCGGCGCCGGACGAGAAATGGGGCGAGCATCCTTGCGCCTTCATCGACCTCAAATCCGGCATGTCGCTCGCTCCCGAAGCGGTCATCGAGTTCTGCCGGGACAATATGGCCCACTACAAGGTCCCGCGCACCGTGATCTTCGGCCCCTTGCCCAAGACCGCTACCGGCAAGATCCAGAAATATGCGCTGCGCGAGCGCGCCGCGGCGCTTCGCTGAGCCGACATTAACCTGTCATTTACCGGACTGTAGTTTGCCAGAAACATCGGATGGCCGATGGCCGCTCATGAGAAGCCCAAGTCGGACCGGATACCGGCAAGGTAGCGTAGTTTTGAATGGAACTGTCCCAAGGCGATATACTTTACCAAAAGAAAGATGAGGCGGCGGCGCGGATTATATGCCAAGATATGAGGCTTGGAAGCCGTGCATATTCCTTCGCTTCGGATTTTAAGTAAGGCAAATGCGGCAAATGCGGGATTCGTTAAGTAAAATCCTGATGGGGGCGGCACTTGTTGCCGGCTTCTTTTTCATTACCCCGTCCGATGCGGCTCAACGCAACCGTGAGCAGCGGACATCGAATTCCTTCTTCGATTTCCTCTTCAATCGGGACCGTCCGAGGAAGCGCTCCGACTTCGGTGATTCTTCGCCCAGGAAGCAGCGGTACAGGGTCTATGACGACGACACCTTTGGACGCCCTGTCAGGAAGAAACGAGTCAAGCGCAAGCGCGATTCGGGGCCGGTTCAGGTCGTCGAGGAGCGGCCCGAGCAGCCGCTGGTTTACCAGCCTGAGAAATTCGAGATCCTGCGGGCCGGCGCATTGCCGGAAACCGCACCCGACGAACGATTGGCGGCCGCCATCTATGGCGAACTGAAAGGCAAGAAATCGACGATCCGCGTGACGGCAGGCGAAAGGGAAGCGATTGTCGACTTCTACCGGCAAAATGGCTTCCGGCCGGTCTGGGTCTCGAATCGGGGGCTGGGCGAGCGCGGTCGGTCTGTGCTCCGGCTGCTGCGGACCTCCGCCGACGACGGCATGTCGCCGGAAGACTATCTTCCGCCGACTCTTGCGCTGTTCGACGATGACCTGACGCTCATCGACGAGGATATGGGGCGCTTGGCGCGTCTCGACCTCGATCTGTCGGCGCGTGCCCTACGCTACGCGCGGCATGCCTCGGGCGGCCGTATTGTCCCCAACAAGCTCACCAAATATTACGACATCACGCCGGAGCCGGTTGATCTCGCCACCGCGATGCGGGCCTTCTTGCGCAGCCCCGATCCGGCCGCTTATCTGAAGGCGCTGCAACCCAGCCATCCCGCCTATGCCGTCTTCAAGAAAACCCTCGCCAGTCTGCGCGAGCTCGAGTCCGATGCGAAATCGGAGCTGATCCGCCCCGGCAAGCCGATCAAGCTTGGAGAAGACGATCCGCGCGTCGCCTTGCTGCGGCAGCAGCTGGCCGTGCTCGGTTATGACAAAACCGATGTCCTGCCTGGCGAGGAGACGATCCTTGATGATGCGCTGTCGGGGAGGCTCACGGCCTTCCAGACCGACGCCGGGGTCAAGCCGACAGGCGTGCTCGATGCCGCAACGATGGTGGCGCTGAACAGCCGCACCGGCAGTCCCGGCATCGCACGGCTCGTCTACAATATGGAGCGTCTGAGATGGCTGCCCAAGACGCTCGGCGAACGGCACGTCTTTGTCAATCAGGCAGCCTATTCGCTGAAGGTCATGGAAGACGGCCGCGAGATTTGGCGCACCAAGGTCATCGTCGGCAAGCCGAACAGTCAGACGGTCGCCTTCAGCGATAGTTTGGAAAAGATCGTCTTCAACCCGTCCTGGGGCGTGCCCCCCTCCATCATGAAGAACGAGATGATACCGAGGCTGAGGCGGGATCCAGGCTATCTCGACCGCCTCGGCTATCGCGTATTGACGCCGGGCAGCAAGAAGATCGTCCGGTCGCGGTCGGTCAGCTGGTGGAAGTACAAGAACGGGAAAGTGCCGTACCTGATTCTGCAGCCGCCCGGCGACGACAATGCCTTGGGCGAGCTGAAGTTTCTGTTCCCCAATGTCCACGACATCTACATGCATGACACGCCGACGCGCGATCTGTTCGCGAAGCCGACCCGGGCGTTCAGCCATGGCTGCGTCAGAGTGGAGAATCCGCGCCAATTCGCCGAGCTGTTGCTCGGTGTCGACGCTACGGATATTGCCGAGCGGATCGACAGCGGAGTCAGCCGGGAGACCCCGGTCACCCGCAAGACCTCGGTCCATCTGACCTACTTCACCGCTTGGCCGGCGGATGACGGCCGTCTCCTCGTCTATGACGACATCTATGGCCGCGACGAGCGCATGGCGCGGGCATTTACGAGCGTCGCTGTCGCCGCGCGCTGAGCCCGCTTGGGGCGACGAGTTCCTTCGCTTCCGGTCCGATATGCGCACGGTACGATTTCGTACCATCCCTAGGCTTCAAGTTCCGCTGATGGTCTATTGGTTCCGACGGGAGTCGCGATGCCAATCTATCGTCTTGAACCGATTGAGGATTTTCTAAGGGAGCAATCCTGGCGGCACAGTCTGCTGAAGACCATCTGTTGGGTGAAGGCCTCTGGAGAAGACCAGGCCCGCCTGGCCGTCGCCAGGGCGACGGCCAGCTCGGCGGACGTCATGGAATCGCCCTGGCTGAGCCCGGTTTTGACCATGTGCATGGAAGAGGACCCCACCTTCCAAATGGAACCCGAGCTCGCCATCAGCGTTGATGGTGTAGCGCAAGCTTGGACGGCCCCGCCAGAACGCTGACATCCAAATATTGGTGAATGATGATACGTTCCGCATCATATCGGAAGACGCATGATTTTGGGTTGCAGGTCACTTTCCACACGACCGCGGGAATGCAAGCGGCGCCGATTACGTTGCCGGGCCAATAGCTCAACGCGATGGATAAACCCCTCGAGACAATCAATCGGTCCTTCCGCAATCAGCTTCTGACGACAATCTCGGCGGACGATTATTCCTTCATCGAGCCTCATCTCGAGCTCGCCGATTTGCCGGTCGGGCATGACGTCGAGACGCGGGGAGAGCGGGCCGAGCACATGTATTTCCTCGAGAGCGGCATCGTCTCGCTCGTTGCCGCAAATGGCAGCGGCAAGCAGATCGAGATCGGCCTCATCGGCAGGGAAGGCATCACCGGGCTCGCCGTCATCCTGGGCGATGATGTGGCCAACCACTCGGCCTATATGCAAGTCGAGGGACATGGCTACAGGGTGCCGGCGGTCGTCATTCTGGACGCGCTTCGGCGCAGCAACGGCCTGCGCAATCAGTTGGCACGCTTTGCGCATACGCTGATGATCCAGACGGCTCACACGGCGCTTGCCAATGGCCGCGCCAGTCTGGTCGAGCGCCTGTCGCGCTGGATATTGATGGCGCATGACCGGGTGGATGGAAATGTGATTCCCATCACCCATGAGTTCCTGGCACTCATGCTCGGCGTCAGAAGGGCCGGCGTAACCGTGGCGCTCCACGAGCTCGAGGGCCGCCGGCTGATCAAGGCGGTCCGCGGTCAGATCACGGTGATTGATCGCAGTGGAATCGAGAAACTTTCCAACGGCTTCTACGGCCAGCCGGAGAGCGAATATTTCCGCCTGGTCGCCACGCAGCTGACACGGCGCGTGCCGGCCTGAGCTCACCCATCAGGGCTTGGCTGGATGCGCAGGCTTCCCTGCAAGGACTGGCCGGGCTCGAGCACATGCACCCCATGGCCGGGAACACCCGCTGCCTGCCGGTTGAAGCCGTCATTGGCGTTGCTCACCGGTTCGATGCAGATATAGGGATAATCCCAGGCATCATAGATCTGGAGCTTGCGCAGGGCGCCGTCGCCCGTGATCACGATACGCCGGCCATCCGCATGAGTAAGCTCGACCTTCCCGCCCCAGCCCTCATAGCAACGGTCGAGCACGATCGCTGAAACATCCCGATCCTGGGTGAAATCGAGCCCGGGCAGGAGCGGACCGCAAGGAAGCGTGACCGCGTCTTCTGAATCGGGCGGCCACAGGCCCAGCGCGTCGAAGCGCATGACCGTGCCCGGCGATTTGGGGAAATAGGGGTGAAAACCGATGCCGGCCGGCATCGGACGGTGATCGCGGCAGCTGAGCGCGATGCCGATCGAGAGGCTATCGTTATCGAGATGGAAATCGACCTCGCCCCGCCAGGCAAAAGGAAACTCGCCTTCCCTCGGATGGTGGTCCAGTTGCAGGACAAGGCGATGGGCCTCTTGCGCAACGATCCTCCAGGGCCTGATCCAGCCTTCGCCATGCGTCGCCGTCGGCTCCTCGGGGACAGTGCGTTTCAGAGGAAAGAACTCATCCTTGAAACGAAAGCCGCCGCCGAAGATCGGTCCCGAATAGGGCAACAAAGGGAAGCCCGCGAATTCATAGCATTTGCCTGTCGCAAGCCCCGCCGCCGATGCCGGCCGCAATATGTCCCGGCCTTGCGCCGTGAAGGCTACGATGCGGGCGCCGCAAGCGGGCGCGACGGTGACAGTCCTGTCGCCGCGCGACAGGCTGACGAGCGGCCCGGCCGTTCCCGGCACCGAGAAGCGCGTCATGGATCGGGCAATTCGATCGCGCCCGAGAGGAAGCGCAACGAATGGCCGCTGATCTCCACATGATCGGCGAACAACGTGCACCAGAGATCGCCGCCGCGCGGTGAAAGCTGTTCGCTATGAAGCGCCTGGCGCCCGAGCCTTTCGGCCCAATAGGGCACCAGGATGCGATGCGCGGTGCCGCAGACCGGGTCCTCCGGCAGGCCAAGCTTTGGCGCGAAGACGCGCAGGACAAAGTCCGATCTCTTGCCCTGCGCGGTGGCGATGACGGCGCCGCGCTCGAGCCGCGCGACCGCCTCCTGGTCGGGCTTGAGCGCACCCACCTCATCGGCATCGTCATAGACCGCGACATAGCCGAAGGCGGCCTCGAAGGTCTCGAGCGGCATGGCGCCCAAAGCCGCGCCGAGCTCATGGCGCTTCTCGATCGCGTGGCCCGGCATCAGCGGCCAGGGCACCGAGATGCGCCGGCCCTCCCGCCTGATCATGCGCCGCGACCCGTCGGCCATGGCGAAGGTGAGCGACGTCCGCTGCGGCATCGCCTCGAAGCCGACATGGGCCGCGGCCATCATGGCATGGCCGGCGCCGCCATGGCGGCCCGCGGGGCTGTGGAAATGGAGCGCCGTCAGGCCGTCGTCGCTGGGGCGCAATGAGGCGAGGACCGGCTCGCCGAGCTGGCCCGCCAGCGCCTGCATCGTCTCGTCCGGCGTTCCGCGCGGCAATGATACGACGAAGGCCGGATTGCCCTTGAAGACTTCGTCCGCGAAGGTCACGATCTGATGGATCTCGGCCCGCATGGTCAGTCCTTCGGCAATGGCTTGTAGGCGATGACCTTGATCTCGATCTTGACGTCGAACATGAAGCCGATCGGAAAGACCGAGCGTACCGGCGGGTCCTTGGTGAAATAGCTGCGGTAGATTTCGTTGAAGCGGACGAAATCGCGCGCATCGGCGAGCCACACCTGGCAATCGACGACATCATCGAGCGTGCAGCGGGCGGCAGCGAGCGCATCCTTGACGAAACCGAAGGTCCGGTGCACTTGCTCGTCGAAAGAGACATTCTTGTTGTCGGTACCGTCGGAGAGGATGCGGCCGTCCTTGTCGAAGGTGACCTTGCGCGGATCGAAGGTCCATGGGCCATAGGCCGAGGTGAAGACGAAATCGCCGGCGCGGATCGCCTTGGAGATCGGGACTTCCGGATGGGCGGGATGGGCTTCCTTCGTCATGAGCTCTCCTCAATAGCCGCGGGCCAGGATCGGCCATTCATCGACGACCTCATCGTCGCGCACCACGACATAGCGCGCATGGAGATTGACGGTCGGGTCGCAATGCGAGGTCACGAGCTCGATCACGGCGCCAAGCTCAGGCCGGGGCGCCCCTGGATCGAAGTCGATCACGCCATGTTCATCGCCCATGAAGCGGTAGCTCGCACCTTGCGCTATGCCGCGCACGGGTTGCGGCTGGCCTGAATCGGTCGCCAGCGCCTTGTAGCCGGCATTGACGGTGACACTATCGGGCCGGTTCGCCGTCACCACGCCCGCCGCCACGAACAGCGATGTGGTGAAGGGATTGCCGTCGGGGCTCAAGGGCAGCGGCCCGTAGCAGGAATCGAGGAACACGAAGGATCCGGCCTGGAGCTCGGTGAAGACCTTGTGCTGGGCATCGATCCAGTGGGTGCCGGTGCCGCTGCCGGTGATGATCTGCGGCGGAAGGCCCGCCCCCTCCAAGGCGGCGATGAGCTTGCGCATCTTTTCCATGTTGAGCGCCACGCGCGCCTTTCTTTCCTCGAAAGGCATGAGGTGCTGCAGATGGCCCCAATAGGCCTGCACGCCGGCAAAGGAGAGCGTCTTGTTCTGCGCAATGCCTTTGGCCAGCGCCACGGCATCGTCGATCTCGACGCAGCCGGTGCGCTTCGTTCCGACATCGATCTCGACGATGACGGGGAGCTTGCGGCCAGCTTCTGAAGCGATCTTGCCCAGCGCGTCGACGTTGCGCGGATCATCCGCCACCACCATGATGTCGGCGCCACGCGTCAGAAGCCGGTAGAGCCGCGCCAGCATGTCGGCTGTCGTCATTGGCGACGTGATGTGGAGACCGGTGATGCCGGCCGCGGCGAGCGCCTCCGCTTCGGCGATCGTGGCGCAGCAAGCGCCGAGAGCTCCGGCCTTGAGCAGCCGGCGCGCGATATCGGGCGATTTATGCGACTTCGCATGCGGCCTTAAGGATACACCGGCGCTCTTCGCCCATGCCGTCATGATCTCGATATTCCTGTCGAGATGATCGAGATCGAGGATCAGCGCCGGAGTCTTGATCTCGTCACGTCGCATCGAGGCACCTCATCGCAGTGTCGCTCCAGCTCAAACCCACTCTTTCGCCGGCGGCCGGCAATTGCAGCACCTGCCCTTCCGGTATGTGGACGGCGATCTCCTTGCCATTGTCGAGCTCGATGATGATCTTGGTGAAGGCGCCGAGGAACACGCTGTCGACGACCCTGCCGTGGATGCGGCCCGTGCCGTTGAGGCGCAGGGCTTCCGGCCGGATGACCACATTGACCGCGCCGTCGGCGCCGGGCGATGGGAAGCTGCCGCCGCAGCCCAAGCTGATGACGCCGTGATCGCGTTGGCCTTCCAGCAGATTGGCATCGCCGATGAAGGTCGAGACGAAGCGCGAGGCCGGCCGGCGGTAGATCGCTTGCGGATCGCCTTGCTGCACGATCCGCCCCGCTTCCATGACCGCGATGCGGCTGGCAAGGCCCAATGCCTCTTCCTGATCATGGGTGACGAAGACGAAAGTGCCGCCGAGCGAGCGATGGATGCGCCGGAGCTCGGCCTGCATCTGCTTGCGCAATTTGAGATCGAGCGCGCCCAGGGGCTCGTCGAGCAGAAGCACGGCCGGCCGCATCACCAAAGCGCGCGCCAATGCCACGCGCTGCTGCTGGCCGCCCGACAATTCATTGACCGATCTTTCGGCAAATTCTTCCAGATGGACGAGCCCCAGCATCTCGGTGACGCGGGTACGGATCTCCTGCGGCGCGACCGCTCTGAGCTTGAGCCCGTAGCTCACATTCTGCCGGACATTCATATGGGGAAAGAGGCCATAGCCCTGGAAGACCATGTTGGTGGGCCGCTTTTCCGGACCTGTCTGCGTGACATCCTTGCCGGCGATCTCGATCGTACCCGTGGTCGGCTCCGCGAAGCCGCCCATCATGCGCAAGAGCGTGGTCTTGCCGCAGCCCGAGGGTCCCAGGATGGCGAGGAAATCTCCTTGCGCGATGTCGAGATCGAGCGGATGCACGGCGATGATCGCGCCATAGGCCTTGCTCAGGTTCCTGAGCCTGACGAGCGCTTGGGTCAAAGCCGCGCCTCGGGCAGGATCTGGCCGCCATCGAGCACCAGCGTCGTGCCGGTGATGTAGCTCGCGGCATCGGAAGCCAGGAACGCCATCGCCTCGCCGATCTCTTCCGGCAGCGCCAGCCGGCCAAGCGGCACGGCGCGCGCCATGGCCGCCATGTGGTCGGGTCCGCGCTCACGCCTCAGATTCGCCGTCTCGACATTGCCGGGCTCGACCACATTACAGGTGATGCCGAAGGGAGCCCCTTCGAGCGCGGTGGCGCGGGCGAGGCCGACGAGTCCGGCTTTGCTTGCCGAATAATGCGCATGCTCGGGCCAGGTGACATGCGGGCCGGTGATCGATCCGGTGAGCACGATGCGGCCGTTTCGGTTCTTCTTCATCGACGGGAAACAAGCCTGGATGGCGAGGAACGGCCCTTTGAGATTGACCGCGAGGACGCGGTCCCATTCCTCTTCCGGCAGGTCTTCGATCAGGTGGTTGGGATAGATGCCGGCAACCTGGCAGAGGATGTCGATGCGTCCGCGCTGCTTGAGCACATGGGCGGCCAGCGCCTGCATGTCGGCGCGCCGCGCGACGTCGCCGCGATAGAATTCGCAAGCGCCGGCATGACGCTTCGCTACCGCTTCGCCGAGCTCCTGATTGAGGTCGCAATTCACCACATAGGCGCCCTCGCGCACCAGCACCGCGACGACACCTTCTCCGATGCCGCGCGATCCGCCGAGAACGATCGCGGTCTTGCCTTCGAGCCTGCCTGACATGCGCTTCCCCGTTTTGGCGCACCATGGCAGCAACGAGGTCAAAGGGTCAACAGTTATTTACCTATTGACAGTTGAACACTCATGCCGTGAATTAGCGCCGGACTAAAAACCAAAAAAGGGATGGAGGATCGTCATGAGGGTGTTTCAGGGCTCGAGCCTGCCCGTGCTTTCACGCCGTGAATTGCTCAAGATGACCGTTGCCGGTGCCGCGGTTTCCGCCTTTGCTGGCGGTGCTCTGGCCAAGACGCAGGTCAACTGGCTGGGCTGGCAGGGCTATGACAGCCCGCTCAAGACCGAGGATTTTCTCGCCAAGAACGACATCGAGCTCGCAGCGACCTATCTCGCCAACAATGACGAGATCGTCACCAAGCTCGCCGCCCAGGCGCCGATCGACATCGTGACGCCTTACATGGGCTATGTGCCGGGCTTGCGCGAGGCGGGCCTGATCCAGCCCATCGATGCGAGCAAGGTGCCCAATCTCGACAAGGTGCTGCCCGTCTTCCGCAATGACAGCAATCTCTTCGTCGATGGCGTCCACTGGTCGGTGCCCTTTACCTGGGGCGGAGGACCCATGGTCTATGATCCGAGCGCGGTCCAGCCGACCTCGTGGTTCGATCTCGAGAAGCCCGAATACAAAGGCAAGATCGCCATGTTCGACGATGCCGTCGGCATGATGCTGACGGCTTCCATCATGGTCTCGGGCGCCGAGGTCGCCTCCCTGGTGACGCCGGCGCAGCTCGAGGAAATCAAGAAATACTGCATCAAGCTCAAGAAGGAGCATGCCCGCGCCCTCTTCCCCTCTTATGGCGAGGGCGCCGATGCCATGGTGCGCGGCGAAGTGGTCATGACGCTGGGCGGTGCGGAATGGCTGCCCGCCATCGTCGCCGAGAAGAAGAAGCTCGCCTACACCTATCCCAAGGAGGGCTGCTTCGGCTTCATCGATTCCTATGTGATCCCGAAATCGGCGCCCAATCCCGATCTCGCGCATAAGATGGCCAATCACATGCTGACGGTTCCGGCTCAGCTCGATCTGACCAAGAACAATTATGCCGTCTCGACACAGGAGGCGATGGACGCGCTCACGGGGCCTGCGGCGACCATGTATCCCTATAAGGACATGCCGAGCTTCGAGAAGCTGTGCAAGTTCTTCCCCATGGCGCCCTCGGAGAGCGACGGCAAGGTGGCTTCCTGGCCGGAATGGCTCGCCGCCTGGCAGGAAGTGCTCGCCGCCTGACCTTCCTATGCTCTCCCGGCGCACCAGCTATCTTCTGCTCCTCCCTGCGGCGGCGATCTATGGCGGTCTGTTCGTCGCCGCCGCAGTCTATTTCTTCATGCTGAGCTTCTGGAGCGTGCGCAGCTATCGCGTGGTGCCGGACTTCACGCTCGGCAACTATGTCAAGACCTTCACCACCCATCTGGGTTCGGGCGAGAAGACCCTGCTGATCGCCTTCGTGATCGCGACGGCCGCCACCGTCCTCGGCTTCTATTATGCCTGGATCATCCGCTTCCGCGCCGGGCGCTGGGCGCCGGCTTTGCTCTTCATCGCCCTCATCACGCTGTTCGGCGGCTATCTCATGAAGATCTATGCCTGGAAGACGATGCTGGGCAGCGATGGCGCGGTCAATTCGGCACTGATCGCGGCGGGGCTCATCACGCAGCCCTTCGAGGCCCTGATCTACAGCCCGACCGCCGTGATCATCACCTTGACTCATTTCCTCTTGCCTTTCGCCATCCTGCCCATGGTCGCGGCACTGCGCGGCATCGGCGATGCCGAGATCGAATCGGCGCGCGATCTGGGGGCAGGCTCATGGCCCGTGCTGCGTGATGTCATCATCCCTCGCGCCCGCACCGGCATCATGGCGAGCTTCGCACTGTGCTTCCTGATCTCGGTCGGCGATTATTTCACGCCGCTTCTCGTCGGCGGCAAGATGGCCATGGTCGGCCAGCTCATCGCACCGCAATTCGGCACCTATTTCAACTGGCCCCTGGGCTCGGCCATGTCCTTCGGCATTCTCGCCGTGTCGCTCGTCATCCTAGGGCTCGTGAATGCCGGGCTTTCGCTGGTGGGTCGGCAATGAAGGCGCGCACCTTGCTCGAGCGCGCCGCGGCGATCCTCTTCGTCGCCGTCCTCCTGTCGCCGCTTCTGCTCGTCGTGCTCTTCGCCTTCTCGTCCAAGGCGATCTCGAACTTCCCCATTCCCGGCTGGACCTTGCGCTGGTTCCGCGAAATGCTGGCTTTCGAGCCCTTTCCCACGGCCCTCTCCAACAGCTTGCTGGTGGGCGTCTCGGTCGGCATCCTCTCGGCCATCATCGGCACCATGACGGCCCTGGGGCTCGCCTGCCTGCCGCGCCGCGAAGCGCAGATCGCCATGCTGGCGCTGGCTCTGCCGCTGATGCTGCCGCCTCTGTTCCTGGCGGTGATGCTGCTCGTCTGGTTCCTCTTCCTCGGCCTGACACTCGGCCTCAAGACGGTGATCCTGGCGCATCTCCTCTTCACTCTGCCCTTCGTGGTCGTCGTCCTCTATTCGCGTCTCTCCTCCTTCGATTTCCGTATCATCGAAGCCGCCCGCGACCTCGGGGCCTCGCCCTGGCGCGCTTTCGCCGATGCCATGTTGCCGGTGATCATGCCGGTGGTGATCGGCGCCGCCCTCATGGCGGTGGCGCTGTCGATCGACGACTTCATCCTGACGAGCTTCGTCATTGGCGGCGGCAACACCTTGCCGATGCTGGTGATGAGCACCTTGCGCACCAGCGTGACGCCCATGACCAATGCGATCGGCACCATGCTGATCAGCCTGAGTATCGTCTCGACCCTCATCGCGCTATATCTCACGCGTTACAGGGGATAACGATGCAGAATGTTCCACGTCTACCGGTCGGCCGCCGCAAGAGAGCGCATGAAGTCGCCGAGCATCTCGAAAAGGCCATAACCTCGGGCGAATTCACCGAAGGCAGCCAGCTTCCTTCCGAGAAAGACCTGATGGTGCGCTTCGGCGTCGGAAGACCTGCGGTGCGCGAGGCGCTGTTCGTCCTGCAGCAGCAGGGCCTGGTCGAGATCGCGAGCGGCGCCCGGGCGCGCGTCACCTCGCCCTCGCCCAAATTCCTCGTCGGCCAGGTGAACGGCCTGATCAAGCGCCTCTCGGCGACGGGCCAGGGCCAGACGCATATGGAGCAGACCCGCCTCCTCTTCGAGGCGGGCGTCGCCTGGCAGGCGGCCAAGCAGGCGAAGCCTGAGGACATCGTGCGTCTCAAGAGCGCGCTCGATGCCAATGCCGCGGCCATGGGCAATACCGCCGAATTCATCCGCACCGACGTCGCCTTCCATTACGAGCTCACCGTCATAACCCGCAATCCGGTCTTCGCCGCCATTCACGATGCGCTCGTCGAATGGCTGATCGATCAGCGCACCACCACGATCCATATGCCGGACGCCGACCGTTTCTCGGTGCGCGACCATACCGCCATCTATGAGGCGGTGGCGGCGCATGATCCGATGCGCGCCTTCCACGAGATGGCGAGCCACTTGCACCTGATCAGCCAGCTCTACACCGAATCGAAGCGCCTCTCGGAAGAGATCCTGCGCAATGTCACCCGCGATGTCGCGGCGCGCATCGACCGCGAGATGGATGAAATGTGGTCGGGCCCTCAGCGGTCCAAGAGGAAGCCTCGGACATGACGAAGAAAGCCGTGACGCTTTATGGAACGAACGAGCCGGCGCCGGAAGAGATCGCCCTCGCGGCGGGGCCGCTCACCGCTCTTTTCGTCGGCGGCGCCTTGCGCAATATCCGCCTCCAGGATGTCGAGGTCTTGAGGGGTATCTACTTCCTCATCCGCGACCGCAATTGGAGCACCGTGGTCCCTGAGATCCGCGACCTCAAGGTCGACCAGTCGAAGGACGCCTTCAAGATCAGTTTCACCGCGCATGGCACGACGCCGAGCGACGGGCAGGATCTCGACTGGTTCGGCGCCATCGAAGGCTCGGCAAGCAAAGGCATCTCCTTCACGGCACGGGCCACGCCTCAGACCGACTTCGTCACCTGCCGCACCGGCTTCATCGTGCTGCATCCTTTGGAGAAGGCGGTCGGCTGCCCCTTGACCATCGAGCATTCCGACGGCTCGAGCGAAGCGACGTCTTTCCCCGATCATATCGACCCGCTGCAGTCCTTTTTCGAAATCCGGGCCATGACCCATGAACCCGTTCCCGGCATCAAGGCGACCTGCCGCATGGAGGGCGGCGTGTGGGAGACCGAGGATCACCGCAACTGGCTCGATGCCTCCTTCAAGACCTATTTCCGCCCGCTGATGCTGCCCTGGCCCTATAAGGTGCCGGCGGGCGAGAAGATCGAGCAGCGCATCTCCCTCACTTTCACGCCATCGATCGCGAAGCTCGCACCCGTCGCCGCTTCCGAGACCGTCAGCATCACGCTCAGTGACCGTTCGGGCGGCGTCATGCCCGCCATCGGTCTTGCCGTCGATGCAGGCGATATCGAGACGGTGGCCACTTCCGCCGCCCATATCGCCAAGGCGCAGATCCAGTCGCTGAGCATCAGGCTCAGATCGGATGCCAAGGACATCCCCGGCAAATTGCGCCGGTCGGCACAATTCGCGCAAGCCATCGGCGCCAGGACGCAGCTCGAGATCGTGCTCGACAAGGCGAACGATCCCGCGATCGGCCTCGATCTCGTCGCCATCGCGGCGAAGGCTTCGGGCTTCACGCCGGATTCGGTCATGGTCTCGCCCGAGATCGATCTCGAATCCTATCCGCCCTCCGTCGACCGGCCGGCAGGCCCCGCCCTCGAACACATCTATGACGCCGCGCGCCGCGCCTTTCCCGGCGTCACGCTGGGCGGCGGCATGTACAGCTATTTCACCGAGCTCAATCGCCGCCGCGTCCCTTGTCACCTGCTCGATTTCGTCCAGCATGCGACGGCCTCCATCGTGCATGCTGCCGACGACCGCTCGGTCATGGAGACGCTCGAAAGCCTCCCCCATGTCTTCCGCTCGGCGCGCGCTTTCATCGGCGCGACACCCTATCGCGTGGGCCCCGCCAATATCGGCATGGCCTTCAACCCTTATGGCAAGTCGACGACACCCAATCCCGACAACCGGCGCATCACCATGGTGACCAGCGACCCGCGCCAGACCGCGCTGTTCGCCGCCGCCTGGGCAACCGGTTATCTGGCCCGCGCCGCTTCTGCCGGCATCGACCAGGTCACGATGATGTCCCCGGCAGGGCCTTTCGGTATTCTGGACCGGCCGGCCTTCGCCGTGATCCAGGGCTTTGCCGCGCTTAGCGGCGCTGCCGGCGTGACGACGGTCTCTTCCGACCCGCAGCGCGTTCTCGCCGCGAGCGCCGATAAAGCCGGACGGCGCATCACCTGGATCGCCAACCTGACGCCGAGACCATGCAAGCTCGCCGTGAATGGGCTGCGGCCCACCGCTTTGGCGGTGCTGGACGAGACCTCGGGCGGCAAGCTCACTGAGCGTCCCTTGCCCAAGACCAATGCGCTCGAATTGGGCGCCTATGCCGTTGCCCGGATGGAGGCCTGAGCCATGACCATCCTTGTCCTGGGCGCGGGTGCTGTCGGCATTGCCACGGCCTGGTATCTGAGGAAGCACGGTCACGAGGTGGCGGTGGTGGAACGCCAGCCCGAGGCCGCGCTCGAAACGAGCTGGGGCAATGGCGGGGTCATCCATGCGAGCGAGGTCGAGCCCTGGTCGCAGCCCGGTATGCCGATGAAGATCTTTAAATGGCTCGGCAAGGAGAACGCGCCCTTGCTGCTGCGCTACGGCTCCATTCCGCATATGTGGCGCTGGGGGCTCGATTTCGCGCGCAACTGCACGCCGGAGCGCTTCGCCTTCAATGCCCGCGCCAATCTCGAGCTCGCCCTCTATTCCTTGCGCTCGCTGCAGGAGATCGCGGCCGAGACGCAAATCGCCTATGACCGGGCCACCAATGGGGTGATGAAGATCTACCGTTCCAAGGAGGCGCTGGACGGCGCCGAACGCTCCTGTGTGGCGCTCGCCAGGCACGGGCTGCTCTATGAGCGCGTCGATGTCGCCCGCGCGCTCGATCTGGAGCCCGCGCTCGAGGACACATCACCCACTTTGGCCGGGGGCTTGTTCTTCAAGCGCGACGAGGTGGGTGACTGCAACATGTTCACCCAAGGCCTCGCCGCCGAATGCGCGAAGCTCGGCGTGCGCTTTTACTATTCCACCGAAGTCCAGCGCATCGAAGTGGCCGCAGACAGGATCACCGGCGTCATCACCAGCGCCGGGCGCATCGCTGCCGACCAGGTGGTGGTGGCGCTCGCGAGCTACACAGCATCGCTTCTCCGGCCCTTGGGCATCCGCATTCCCATCTATCCGGTGAAAGGTGTCTCGATCACCTTCGCGCGCGGCAATTGGGGATCGGCGCCGCGCATGCCGGTCATCGACGACAGCCGCTTGTTTGGCCTCGTGCCGATTGGCGATCGCCTGCGCATCTCGGGCTCGGCCGAGATCACCGGCTTCGACACTCAGCCTGCAATGCCGCGCGCCGAAGCGATCATCGCCAATGCCAGCTACACTTTCCCCGAGCTTCCGCGCCATCTCGATCTCGCCACGGCGCGCATATGGGCCGGGCTTCGCCCGGTGAGCCCGGCCGGAACGCCGATCATCGGAGCGACATCGCTCAAGGGTCTGTGGGTCAATGCCGGTCACGGCCATCTCGGCTGGACCTTGGCCTGTGGCTCGGGACGGGCGCTCGCCGATATCATTTCCGGGAAGAGGCCCGACATCACTTTGCCGCCGCCGCAAGGCGCGGTCGCCGCATGATCCGGAAAAGTGGATACCGGTTTTCCGATAAGATCATGCGCAGAAAAGCAATGCGGCTTAAGATCGTAGGTGAATGATAAAAGGAGGAAACCATGTTGAGACGTTTGGCGTTGGCGGCCGCCCTTGCCGCTTTGACGGCAGCAGGACCGGCTTTGGCCGAGGACGATGCGGCGGCCAAGGCGGTCGAAGCGGCTAAGCAATATTCCGGGACGACGATCACCGTCGTCGCGGAGGCCGGGCTTCAGGCCCTGCTCGACACGCAATATTCCGGGCCTGAGTGGGAGAAGCTCACCGGCATCAAGGTGAAGGTGGTGGAGCTGCCTTTCGAGGAGATCTACACCAAGACGATCCTCGAGCATCAGGCCGGCACCGGCGGCTATGACACGCTCCTGGTGTCGCCCGCCTGGCTTGCCGACGTCGTCTCGAACGGCGCCGTCGAGCCGCTCGATCCCTATATCGAGAAATATGGCGTGAAGTCGGAGTTCGACGACGTCAACCCCGCCTTCAAGGACTGGATGATCTATGACGGCAAGACCTATGGCCTCGTGGTCGATGGCGACGTGCTCGTCACCTACTACCGCAAGGACCTCTTCGACGACGCCGAGAACAAGACGGCCTTCAAGGCCAAATACGGCTACGACCTGGCGCCGCCCAAGAGCTACAAGGAATTCGGCGACATCGCCTGCTTCCTCACCGAGAAATACCAGCCCAAGCTCTATGGTGCCGGCGTCATCAATACCGGCTACACGCATTTCTTCTTCAGCGAGCGCTTCCGCAACCATGGCGGCAAGTTCTTCGATGAAGCGACCATGAAGGCGACCGTCAACAGCGAGGCCGGCCTCAAGGCGCTCACCGAGATGGTCGAGCAGAACAAATGCATGTCGCCCGGAATCGAGACCTGGGGCTTTGCCGAGAATCTGTCGGCGCTCAATTCGGGCGAGATCGCCATGACCATCTCCTGGCCGCCGCTGGGGCGCTGGACGCAAGGCGTGAATATCGACGACAAGGCGCTGTCCTGGGTGCCGGCGACCAAGGTCAAGGACAAGATCGGCTATGCCGTCAATCCCGGCGGCCATCCGCAGCTCGCCTCGGGCTTCCTTTCCGCCGTGTCGCCCGACAGCAAGAACAAGGACGCCGCTTACCTCTATGCCCAATGGATGCATTCCAAGGCGCAGAGCCTGAAGAATGTCATGCGGCCGGTGGGCCTGCGCGATCCCTACCGCCTCTCCCACTATGACTCGCCCGAATATCAGGCACTGTGGCCGACCGCGAAGGACTACCTGCTGGTCCTGAAGGAAGGCGCCTCGCAGGGTCTCGCCGACATCTCCTTCATCGAGACCTTCAAATACCAGGATGCGATGGCGCGTGCCGTCAACTCCGCGATCGGCGGTGAGGATCCGAAGGTGGCGCTCGACAATATGGCCGCCGAATGGGACCAGATCACCGAGCAAGTGGGCGTGGACAAGCAGCGCGAAGCCTATAAGGTCTGGGCAGCAAAGCCCTCGGCCTATCGTCAGTGACGGACGCAGTACTCACACAGACGAAACTCTCCAGCCGGTCCCTCAAGACCGGCCGGCGGGCTATCGGCTGGCGTTTCGCCACGCCCGCTATCGCCTTGATCCTGCTCATTGGCCTCTTTCCCTTCTTCTGGTCGCTGGCGGTCAGCTTCCAGAACATCACCGGCTCCAATCGGGCCGGGATCTGGGTGGGCCTTGCCAATTATGAGCGGCTCCTGTCCGACCTGCGCTTTTGGGCCGCTTTCGGCCGCACCTTGCTCATCCTCGCCGTGGCGCTGCCGCTCGAGCTGATCTTCGGCCTGTTGCTGGCTTTGCATTTCCAGGCCGACCGGCCGTTCAAGCGCCTCTTCGTGGCGCTGCTCGTCCTTCCCGCCGTCGTCTCGCCCATGGTCGCAGGCTCCATGTGGCGCCTGATGTTCGATCACAAATTCGGCCCCATCAACCAGATCATCGCCTGGGTCGCGGGCGAGCCCGTCGTGCTCTTGTGGGTGATCAAGCCCTATCTCGCTTTCTGGGCCATCATCATCACCGAGGTCTGGCAATGGACGCCCTTCATGTTCGTCCTCATCCTCGCAGCCCTCGCCAATGTCGACCGCGAGCAGCTCGAGGCCGCCGAGATCGACGGCGCCGGGCGTTTCCGCGTCTTCTTCAAGATCGTATTGCCGGCGATCATGCCGGTGCTCGCCATCGCCCTCCTCATCCGCGGCCTCGACGTGTTCCGCATCTTCGACGCGGTCTGGCAGCTCACCCGCGGCGGTCCCGGCAACAAGACCGAGACCTTGTCGATCTTCATGTATATTCGTGGCTTCCAGAGCTTTGACACGAGCTATACGGCGGCGGCCGTCGTCCTCGTGCTTTTCGTGCTCTCGGTTGCCGTGACCTTGATCTTGAAGCGCCTGAGGATCGCCAGATGAGGAAGACACCGCTTTGGCACGGCATCGTCTGGTACGGCGTTTCCATCGCCATCCTCCTGGTGATGCTGTTCCCGATCTATTGGATGTTCATGGTCTCGCTCAAGCTGCCGGAGGAGATCTTCGCCTCACCGCCCGTCTGGTTCCCGAGCCAGCCGCAATTCGGGAATTTCGCGGCCCTGTTCAACGACGGCGATGTGTGGTCCTTATGGAACAGCCTGGTCATCGCCGGCGTCAGCACGGTTGTGGCCATGGTTCTGGGCACGCTCTGCGCCTATGCCATCGTGCGCTTCAACACGGGCGGCGAGAATCTGGCGATCTGGATCCTCTCCCAGCGCATGCTGCCGCCTATCGCCATCGTCTTTCCGATCTTCCTCGCTTATGCGAATCTGGGCCTCGCCGACAGCTATTTCGGCCTCATCCTGCTCTATACCGCTTTCGCTCTGCCCTATGTGATCTGGATGATGCGCGGCTATTTGCAGGACGTGCCGCGCGACCTCGAGGAATCGGCCGAGGTCGACGGCCTGAGCGCGCTCGGTGTCCTGTGGAAGGTCGCCGTGCCGATGGCGCGCAACGGCCTCATCGCCACCGCCATCTTCGCCTTCATCTTCTCCTGGAACGAGTTCCTCTTCGCCCTCATCCTGACCCGCACCGAGGTCATCACCTTCACGGTGCAGATCAGCCAGTATTTCGGCTCGCAATCGACCTTCTGGGCCAAGATCGGCGCCATGTCGGTTTTGGGAACCCTTCCGGTCTTCATCGCCGTGACGATGCTGCAGCGCTATCTGGTGCGCGGCATCTCGATGGGCGCAGTCAAGGGATAGATCATGGCGGCAGTCACCATCGCAGGCGCGCAGAAATATTATGGCGAGGTCCATGCCGTGCGTGGCATCGACCTCGAGATCGCATCGGGTGAGTTCGCCGTTCTGGTCGGGCCGTCGGGCTGCGGCAAGACCACGCTCCTGCGCATGATCGCTGGCCTCGAAGACATCGATGGCGGCACGATCAGGATCGGCGATCGCATCGTCAACGACATGCGCCCGCGTGAGCGCGACATCGCCATGGTGTTCCAGTCCTATGCGCTCTACCCGTATATGACGGTCTTCGACAATATCGCCTTTGGCCTGCGCGCCAGGAAAACAGCAGAGGCCGAAGTGGCAACGCGGGTAAAGCGCGCCGCGGCGATGCTGGGCGTCGACAAGCTGCTCGAGCGCTATCCGCGCCAGCTCTCGGGCGGCCAGAGGCAGCGCGTCGCCATTGGCCGCGCCATCGTCCGCAACGCCCAGGTCTTCCTGTTCGACGAGCCCTTGAGCAATCTCGACGCGCAATTGCGCGACGAGATGCGTGGCGAGATCAAGCGTCTGCATCAGGAGATCGGCAAGACGACCATCTATGTCACCCATGACCAGATCGAGGCCATGACGCTCGCCGACCGCATGGTCCTCCTCAATGGCGGCGTGATCGAGCAAGTAGGCAAGCCGCTCGATCTGTTCGAGCGGCCGGCCTCGCGCTTCGTCGCGGGCTTCCTCGGCTCGCCGCGCATCAATTTCCTGGAGGGCGCGGTCAAGTCCGACAATGGCACGACGGTCATTGTCACGGGCGACGGCACCGAATTGCCTCTGCCGCCGAATATGCGCCTGACGCCGGGCAAGCCCGTCATCATCGGCATAAGGCCCGAGCACATCGCTGTGGCGCCGCATGCATCACCCGCCAAGGGCAAGGTCCGGTTCCTTGCCAAAATCGAGCTGGTGCAGCCCACGGGCTCCCGCAGCCTCGTCACTTGCCGCATCGGCACGCAGAACCTTGTCGCCGAGCTCCCGTCGCATGACATCACCGGCGCCACCGGCAGCGTTTCGATCGATATCGACATGGACCGCGCCGTCCTCATTGACCGCGAGACCGATCGCGCCATTGCCCGAACCTGATGGTTTTGATACCGGTGGCCGTTCCGGCACTCACCTCCTTTCCTGATTGGCACCATGGCGAGCCGCTCCACCGTCACCTTCGCCGTCCTGATCTTCCCCGGCTTCCCCATGATGGCCTTCAGCGCGGTCATCGAGCCGCTTCGGGCCGCCAACGTGATCGCGTCCGCCAAGCTCTATGACTGGACGATCGTCGGACCCGACGAGAAGACGGTGACGGCGTCGAACGGGATTGCCGTCACGCCGCATCATGCCGCCGCCAGGGCACCCTCGGCCGATTACATCGTCGTCTGCTCGGGGGGCGATGCCGACCGGCTCGACGCCAAGAAGCCGCTGTCCTGGATCCGCAAGAATCTGCGCCTCGGCGCCCATATCGGCAGCGTCGCCGACGGCGCCTTCTATCTCGCCCGCGCCGGCCTGCTCGACGGCTATGCATGCACTTTGCACTGGCAGAGCCAGCCCGCCTTTCTCGAGGCCTTTCCCCATATCCGCCTGGCGCGGCGCATCTTCGTCATCGACCGCACTCGCTTCACCTGCGCCGGCGGCGTCGGCGCCATGGACATGATGCTGGAGCTGATCTCGAGCCATCATTGCGCCGAGCTGTCGCGGCAAGTGGCGGAATGGTTCGTGCATGATCGCATCAAGGCGAGCGCCGATCGCGAGCGCCTGCAATTGCGTCTGCGCACCGGCATTCGCGACGATGTCGTCCTCAAGGCGGTCGCCCTCATGGAGAAGGCGAGCGAAAAGAGCGAGGAGGTTTCGGCCATTGCCAAGCGACTCGGCCTGTCGATGGGCCAGCTCGAAAGGCTGTTCAAGGCCGAATTCGGCTTGGGGCCCGCCGAATATTACCGCCGCTTCCGCATGGAGCGCGCCCGCGACCTTCTCGCTCATTCCAAGATGTCGGTGCGCGAGGTGGGGCTCGCCTGCGGTTATTTGAGCTTTTCCTCCTTCGTGCGCGCCTATAAAGCGGTTTTTGGCAGCACACCTGGAAAGGCGCGAAAAGCCTAGCAGCACATTTATCTTGCAATCCTGCACATTTGCTGTGGCCGAAACCAGCGATCCTCCGCCTCTCGTCGGCATTTCCAGAGGATATCCGTCCGCCATGAGTATCGTCGTCTTCAATCCCGACAAGGTCGATGATGTCGACTTCGGCGATCATATGCGCCATCCGGTGGCCGATGAGCCCACCAACAACATGTGGCTGTCGGACACCGAGCCCCCGGCCGTCGATGCCGTGGCGCTGCGGCGCGAGCGGCTTACGAAGCTGCGCCAATGGATGAAGAAGGCCGATTACGGCGCAGTGCTGCTGTTCGATCCCTACAACCAGCGCTATGCGACCGGCTCGCGCAACATGTTCGGCTACTTCCTGCGCAATTCGACGCGCTATTTCTTCGTGCCTGCCGAAGGCCCGATCATATTGTTCGAATATCCCCAGAGCTACCATGTCTCGACGAAGCTCGAGACCGTCGATGAGGCGCGCCCGAGCAAGCTCGTCTGGTCGTCGGTCTCCGGCAAGGACAATGAGACGGCGGGGCCTTTCGCGGCTGAGATCGCCGATCTGATGCGCGAGCATGCCCCCGGCAACCGCAAGATCGGCCTCGACCGCTGCAGCCACCTGCAGGCACTGGCGCTCGAGAGAGAGGGCCTCGATGTCAGGGATTGCCAGGGCGAGATCTTGGGCGTGCGCGCGGTGAAGACGCCGGAGGAAGTCAAATGCCTCCAGATCAGCATGACGGGCGCTGAGGCAGCGGTCGCTGCGGTGCGCGATGCGATAAAGCCGGGCATCACCGAGAACGAGCTCTTCGCCGTCATGTATCACGAGGTCATCCGCCAGGGCGGCGAATTCATCGAGACGAGGCTTCTGACCTCGGGCCAGCGCACCAATCCCTGGTTCAGCGAGGCGAGCGGCCGGCGTGTCAGGCCCGGCGAATTGGTGGCGCTCGACACCGACACCATCGGCTGCTTCGGCTATTATTCCGACTTCTCCCGCACCTTTCGCTGCGGTCCGGGCAAGCCTACGCCCTATCAGAAGGCGCTCTACCGCATGTCCCATGATCAGGTGCAGCACAATATCGGCATCATCAAGCCCGGCACGAGCTTCCGCGAGATCGCCGAGAAGGCCTGGAAGATCCCGGAGCGTTTCATCGACCAGCGCTACACCTCGGTCATGCACGGGGTCGGCATGCATGGCGAGACACCCTTCATCGCCCATGCTATGGACTTCGCGACTTATGGACGGGAAGGCACGATCGAGCCCGGCATGGTGGTGAGCGTCGAAAGCTATATTGGCGAGAAAGGTGGCCGGGAAGGCGTCAAGCTCGAGGAGGAGCTCCTCGTGACCGAGAGCGGACCGGTACTGATTTCCCGCTTCCCCTATGAGGACGAGTTGCTGGGCACGGAAGTGTGAGATGAAGACGGCTATTACATTCGGAGACAAGAAGGTTGCTTTGCTGCTGGTCGACCTGCAGGAGGAGCAGCGCCGCGACCCGCTTTACTCCGTCTTCGGCTTCGACAACGTCCTGGCCAACGCCGCGAAACTGCTGGCAGGGGCGCGAGCGACCGGACGCCTCGTCATCCACGCGGCCTATCGGCGCGACTTTGCGCAGCACCCTCCCCGGCCTTTCGAGCCCGTGACCTCGGATGGCAAGCCTACCTTCAGCGACGCGGTCAATCCGCTGACGGCAATCTGCATGGAAGTGGCGCCTCAAGCGTCGGAGCCCGTCATCTACAAGAACGATGCCAGCGCCTTCTGCGAGGGAAATCTGAAGCCCCTGTTGAGCAAAGCGCAGGTCGAATGGCTGGTGATCGCGGGCGTGTGGACGGAGGCCTGCGTCGCGGCAACGGTGCACGACGGCATCGCGCAAGGATATCGCGTTCTCCTGGTCAAGGATGCCTGCGGCAGCGCAACCTCCGCGATGCACAAGACCGCCGTGCTCAATCTTGCCAACCGCCTCTATGGCGGCGCGGTTACCGATACGGCAGGCGCCATGGACCTGCTCGACGGCAAGACGATCCAGGCCTGGGTCGCCGAGCGCCCGGTGCCGATCCTCTTCAATTTCACCGATGCGGCCGACCGTTACGCCGAGATCTGATTCGAAGTCTGCACATTAAATGACGAGACTTGAACATTTGCCCGGCGCGGTCACGGGCTAGTCTTTCTCCAAACACAACAGAATTTCGGAGGAGACTGTTATGGGAAAGCTCGACCGCCGCGCCTTTATGCAATCGGCACTCGCCGCGGGTTTAAGCCTCACAGCGGCAAATGTCCTCTGGTCGAAGGCCGCGCGCAGCGCTCCGGCCAAGGGCGGCTTGTTCCGCGCCGGCCTCGATGACGGCAACACCACCGACAGCATGGATCCCGCGACCACCAATTCGCGCTTCATGATCACCATGGCGCATACGCAGCGCAATTTTCTGACCGAGATCGCGCCCGACAACGGGGTGAAGGGCGAGCTCGCCGAATCCTGGGAGACGTCCGGCGATGCCAAGACTTGGATGCTGAAATTGCGCAAGGGCGTCGAATTCCACAATGGCAAGACCTTCGACGCCAATGACGCGGTGGCCTCCCTCAACCACCATCGCGGCGAGAAGTCCACCTCGGGCGCCAAGTCGCTGCTCACGTCGGTCGAGAGCATCAAGGCCGATGACAAGAACACCGTCATCGTGAAGCTGTCGAGCGGCAATGCCGATCTCCCCTATCTCCTCACCGACTATCACCTGGTGATGCTGCCGGCAGATGGCGAGGGCAAGGTGAGCTTCGCCAATGACGCAGGCACCGGCGGCTATGTGGTGAAAAGCTTCGATCCGGGCGTCAAGGCGACGCTCGAGCGCTTCAAGAACTACTGGAAGGCCGACAGCGCCTATTTCGACGCGGTGGAATATACCGCCATCCCCGACGTCAATGCGCGCCAGACGGCTCTCCTCAACAATTCGCTCGACGCCATGATCGAATGCGACTTCAAGACCGTCCATATGCTGGAGCGCGACGGCAATCTGAAAGTGGACGAGGTGCCGACCGGCACCCATGTCTCGATGCCGATGTTTCAGGACACAGCCCCCTTCGACAATCCCGATGTCAGGCTCGCCTTGAAATATGCAGTCGATCGCGAGGCGACGGTCAAGATGGTGGTGAACGGCCACGGATCGATCGGCAACGACCATCCGATCAGCCCGATCATGCCCTATTATGACGGCTCGATCGAACAGCGCGCCTATGACCCGGAGAAGGCCAAATTCCATCTCAAGAAAGCCGGCCTTGAAAACCTCAAAATCGATCTCTCGGCCGCCGATGTCGTCATCACCTCGGGCGTCGACATGGCGCTCCTCTTCCAGGAGACGGCGCGCGCCGCCGGCATCGAGGTCAATGTGATCCGCGAGGCCAATGACAGCTACTGGTCGAATATCTGGCTCAAGAAGCCCTTCTGCCTGGCCGGCTGGGGCCAGCGCCCGACACCCGATATCATCTTCACGCTGGGTTATGCGGCAGGAGCGGATTGGAACGATTCGCATTTCAAGGACGACCGCTTCAACCAGCTGATGCTCGAAGCGCGCGCCGAGCTCGACCAGAAGAAGCGGGCCGAGAAATATGGCGAGATGCAGCGCATCCTGCATGACAAGGGCTCGGTCATCATCCCCTTCTTCCGCAACTGGATCTATGCCCGGCGCGCCAATGTCGAGCATGGCGACAAGCTCACCTCGAGCTGGCCGCTCGATGGCGCGCGGGGCGCCGAGCGCTGGTGGTTCGCCTCATAGGCGGGGTATGCTGCTCCCTGCATGAGCAGACGCGATTCTCTTCGTCTCGACTGGCAACGGGACAATGTCAGGTTTTTGAGAGCCCAGTATGAGCAGGCCTGCCGGGCGCCGCCCAGGGGCGCTCATGAATGGCTGAACCTCGATGTTGGTGGGCGGCATATCCGCCTCCTGATCCATGGCGCCGCAGCGCCGAGCGACCGGGCGATCTTCTATTTCCATGGTGGCGGCTGGATCGTGGGCTCACCCTCGACCCATGCCGACTTGACGGGCGCCCTCGCCGCCGCGACCGGTCTGCCGGTGATCTCGATCGATTATCGCCTGGCGCCTGAATTCAACGCCGAGGACATGATCGAGGACGGTCTTGCCGTGCTGCGGCATTTCCTGGGTCGATATGAATCGGCCATTCTCTGCGGCGATTCAGCCGGCGGAGCCCTGGCGCTTGCGGTCGAGCGCAATGCCGGAGAACTCAAGCAGGACATCATCGGCGTGGCGAGCTTCTATGGCTGCTTCGGGCTTTGGGCCAATGCCGCCCTTCACCAGGCTTCCGCCGTGAGCGACGGCCTCGATGCCGCGAGCGTCAGGCGCTATTGGCTGGCCGCCAATCGCAGCCTGGGCATGAGCCCCTACTCCATCCCGGCACTTGCTCATGCGCAAGGCTGCCCGGTCCATCTTCTCATCGCCGGCCGTGATCCGCTGTGCCGCGATTCACTGGCCTTGGCGAAGACCCTCGAGGAGAAAGGCCGCCCCGTCACTATCGACATGCAGGCCTTCGCGGATCACAGCTTCCTGCAAAATCCGCTTCTGCGCCGCGCCCGGGAGAGCGCCTATCGCGGGATCGCCAATTGGATCGACGGCCTCAATAGCGCCCGACCTGAAGCCCGCCATCGACGACGATCGTCTGGCCGGTGATGTAGCGCGCCGCTTTGGACGCCAGGAAGGTGATGACGTCGGCCACATCCTCGGGCTCGCCGAGCCGGCCCATGGGAATGATGGGGGCGGCGGCTTCCGCCCCGTCCGGTCCCAGCGAGTGCTCCTTCGACAGAAGCTGCGCCGTCCTTATATAACCCGGCGCCACCGCATTGACCCGGATCCCCGACCGCGCGAGCTCGACCGCAAGCCCGCGCACCAGGCCGATGACGCCCGCTTTGGCGGAGGAATAATGCGCATGCTCGTTCCAGCCATAGGTGCTGCCCATGATGGAGGAGAGGGCGACGATGGCGCCCGACTGGCGCTGGCGCATGCCGGCGAGCGCCGGCCTGATGATGCGGAACACGCCTTTGAGATCGATGTCGAAAGTGTAGTCCCAGCGTTCGTCGCTCAATTCGGCAAGCGGCACCTTGTGCGCGATGCCGGCATTGGCGATGACGACGTCGATGCGGCCATGGCGCTTCTCGACATCGCCAATGAGCGCATCGGCCGCGGTGCTCGACCGCACATCGAGCTTGCGGAATTCGGCCGAGCCGCCCGATTGCATGATCTCGCCGGCGACGGCGGCGCCTTCCTTCTCCAATATGTCGGTGACGACGACGTGATCGCCGAGCGTGCCGAAAGCGAGGGCGGTGGCGCGGCCGATGCCGATGCCGCCGCCGGTGATGATGACGATGCGCCGGCTCATAGCATCACATCTCCGGAATTGGCGCCCAAGGTCTGGCCGACGAACAGGCTGGCCGCGGGCGAGGCCAGGAACGACACGACGACGGCGATTTCCTCGGGCTCGCCGAAGCGGCCGAGCGGCAATTGCGCCGCCTTGCGCTCGCGCCAGTCCTGCGACAGGGCTTGAACCAGTGGCGTATTGATAGGCCCCGGCGCCACCGCATTGACCCGCACGCCTTGGCTCGACACTTCGCGCGCGAGCGACTTGGTCAT
>Ga0187894_10000681_pt1 | contig 45636 bp, 53 predicted proteins | sample GBC1701081metaG_FD_136650 | JGI IMG/M metagenome (GOLD analysis project Ga0187894, IMG submission 136650) | White microbial mat communities from a lava cave in the Kipuka Kanohina Cave System on the Island of Hawaii, USA - GBC170108-1 metaG ... | reverse complement strand
GCAAGTGAGTTTTCAGTCATGTTGAAGCTTCCATCTCCTGCAATATCGACCACTGGCAAGTCAGGCCTTGCTGCCTTTGCTCCAATTGATGCTGGGAACCCCCACCCCATAGTTCCAAGGCCTGTTGAGCTAAAGAATGTGCCAGGATGTATTACGTCGTAGAATAGAGATGCCCACATCTGGTGTTGTCCCACTTCTGTCGTTACGATTGATTCTGCAGGCAATACCTCGCGTAGCTTTCTTAAGATTCTTGCTGCAGTAAGCTCGCCAGGATGGAGTTTTAGGTTTGCCCTCCAGTACTCCTTTACCTCTGTTACGTGCTTTAGCCATTCATTTTGTTCTGATTTTTTGAATGCCTGCCGCATCAATAGCTTCAAGAAAATTCGCAGTGACGCCTTGACGTCGCCTACAACTGCCACACTAGTGGTTTGGTTTTTGCCAATCTCAGCAGGATCCACATCTAAGTGAATTATCTTTAGGTTTTTCTCAAATTCGTCAAATCTGCCCACTGAGCGGTCTGAGAACCTTGTTCCAATGGCCAATACACAGTCAGCCTCAGTCATGACTTTATTTGCTTCCGCATGACCATGCATTCCAATTGGTCCCAACGATAGCGGGTGATTTTCTGGGAATGCACCTTTTCCTTTGAATGTGGTGACTACAGGAATCATGAGTAGTTCTGCAAGTGATTGTAATTCTGCAAATGCAGCGGAGATTATCACTCCTCCACCTGCCAAGATTATCGGCTTGCTGGACGATAGCAATAATTTGATTGCTTTTTCGATTGCAGCCATATCAGGGTCTGTCCATGGGTGGTATCCTCGGATTTTTATTTCGTCTGGGAACGAAATGTCGGCCTCGTTTTGTTGAACGTCTTTTGGGATATCGATTAGAACTGCCCCTGGGCGGCCTGTCTCGGCAATATAGAATCCCTTCTTTACCACTTCTGGAATCTCATACGGCTTTGTTGGTTGAAATGAATATTTTACTATTGGATTAGCAATTCCTATTATGTCGCTTTCCTGAAACGCGTCGCGTCCTATCATCGCTGTTGGTACCTGTCCGGTTATTGCTACCATCGGGGCAGAGTCAGCTTGTGCTGTGGCAAGCCCCGTCACAATGTTTGTAGCTCCCGGACCAGAAGTGGCAAAGCACACGCCTGCCTTTCTGCTTACTCTACCAAATCCGTCTGCCATATGAGCCGCAGACTGCTCGTGCCTCACTAGGATATGGCGAATGTTGCTTTTGTACAACTCGTCGTACATCGGAAGGTTTGCACCACCCGGTAGACCGAAGATCTCCTTGACCCCTTGTTTTTCTAATGCCTTGATTAAAGCCCTAGCGCCTGAAATTTTTTCCATAAATTAATCACCAGAAATGCGCGCTGTATTATAATTTTACAGCACCAGCTCGACTAGCAGCAATCCTAACAGTGGTGTAGTCGAACCGTATGTCATATTCAATATGACAGATCGGAAACTGTTGATATAAAGATTCCCCAGCATTTCAAAGCCAGTTTTGACAAGATTCTAGGCACAAGGCTTAAACTCTGATATCCCAAAGCAGAGCGCGTTGTCAGAACGAGAGCAGATAATCAAAGTGATCGAGGTGTTTTTTGAAATCGGCAAAACAAAGGACTTGGCCCCACTAAGAACAATCCAGCTTGATGATTCTAGCTTCTCTAGTTTCAGCGATGTGCCCCCCTATGATCTCAAAGATTTCAAGACCACTGTTGCACTAGAGGAGCTTCGGTTTGTCAGCATATCTGATTATGAGTATGAGGTGAAGAGCCCAAAAATTAGTATTTTTGGCGATGTCGCAGTGGTTGCATTCGAGCTGACGCAGAAGGGAATGTTAGTAGACAACAAGGCATTCACTGGAGAGCACATTGTGATTGATGGAAGAGCAACCTTTGTTTTGGTTAAAAAACCGAGCTGGAAGATAGTCCACATACATTTATCAAAAATCGCCTAGTAGATTTTTAAAATTTATTGTGTTTTTGCGGGAGCTGCTGGCTGTGGTTGCTTTTGAGGCACCGGCTTTTTTTGTGGTTGCTTTTGTGATTGCGGTTTTTGGCCCTGTGGTTTTTGCTGGTTTTGTTGCGGCTTTTTCTGTTGTTGTGACTTTTGAGTAGGTCTTTGCGGGTTTTGTTTTTGTTGGCTTTGTTGTTTGTTCTGGTTCTGTGGCCTGTTTTGTGATCGGTGTTGCTGCGGTTTGTTTTGGTTTTGCGGTACGAAATTACCTGATGGGCGTTGTTGGGTATTGTTCCTTACCGGGTACTCTTGGCAGAGTTTCTTGAACATCTCGTACGCCTGGTCGAGATTATAGTTAGAATGAATTATTGCTCTAACAGAACGGAGCATTGGAATTGGGTATTGTGATTGCCAAATATTGCGTCCCATGTCTACGCCCGCCGCTCCTGCTTTTATCGAGTTGTATGTCAATTCCAGCGCGTCTCGTTCTGGAATCTTTGGTCCACCTGCAACAATTACTGGAACCGGGCAGCTGCCTACGACTTTGTCAAAGTTTTCACAATAATAGGTCTTTACCATGTGTGCTCCAAACTCTGCGGCAATTCTGCACGAGAGTGAAAGATATCTTGCGTCTCGTTTTTCAAGTTCCTTTCCTACTGCCGTAACTGCCAAAACAGGAAGTCCGTATTCTTCTGCCTCATTTACCAAGTTTCCGAGGTTCACTAGCGAGTTGTGCTCGTATTTTGCTCCAACGAAAATAGACATTGCCAGTGCTGATGCGTTTATTCTAATTGCGTCTTTGACGCTTGTCGTGATTTTTTCATTTGAGAGATCCTCTCCGATTATGCTAGAGCCGCCAGAAACCCTCAAAACTATTGGCACCGGGAAGTTCGGATCAACTGAGGTTCTAACTATCCCTCTTGTAACCATCAAAGAATCACAGTATTTGAGCAGTGGTGTGATGGTTCTTTTTGGAATCTCTAGCTTTTCTGTAGGCCCGAGGAAATATCCATGATCCACTGCGAGCATCACGCCTCTGCCATTGTTTGGTTTGAGTATGCTTGCTATTCTATTTTTTAGTCCCCAGTCCATGTGAGGTTTGGAAAATTCTGACCCTTCTTAATCTTTTCTAGCCTTGGCTCTGTAAAATTCACGGCTCGCACCTCAGATTCTTCTTCGTGTCAAGTGTCGGCTCATCAATGCTTAGATAATACTTGGAAATCGATCGAGTATGAGAAAAAAGCGAAGTTTGCGTGAAATATGGAATGAAGATAAGATCGTATGGTTTTCCATTATTACTATCGGCGTGTTGTTTATTCCTACTGGATTGATTCATGAAGTTGGACATATTGTGGTATGTGTCAGTAATGGATTTGATTACACTCTCTATACAGATAGCATCGCTTTCAACGTTCAATGTTCGAATTCACCTAGACCTATCGAATTGTATTGGGCGATGGGCGGTGTTTTCGGCATCTTTGCAAGTTTACCCTTACTAATTATTAAAAAAGTTAGAAATGAAAAAGGAATCTTAATCGGCATTGTCATAACTGGTTTTGACCACTTACAAAAAGCAGTTTTTGAAACAACTGCACACTTGTCATATCTTTCAAATCCGAGCTTACTTATGTTCATGAGTGTCCTTTCCTTGATCCTTTTGGGTGGGTTGTTGTGGCACTATGGTTATCGACCTTACAAAAAATCCCAAACCAAACCCAAAGACACCAACTAAAGTGACATGTTCTATCATCTGCTTGCGTTCTCTATGTCCCCCATTTGTCGTCGTCCTTGGTTATCATCACTGCACGATCGGCTTGGTATTGCTTACTATCGTTAGCATAATTCCATCTGTTTTTACATGAGCCAACTCGACAGTGTGAAGAGATTCCCATTGGCCATATGTTTTACAGTGAACTATCCTTGAATGATTATTTTCATGGCATTTTGGCCAGTATATGCATGTTCAAAGGCTTTTTGCGAATCTTCAAGCGCATATCTGTGAGTGATTAGTCGCTTTACATCAACTTTGCCAGAAGATATCAGATCTAGTGATTGTTTAGTGTCCTTGTCCGAGGCAGCGTAGCTTGGTACCAGAGTCAGCTCCTTTGAGTACACGACACTCACATCCACATCCAACGTGGCACCTTTTGATGGGACTCCGAAGAGCACAATGACCCCGCCTTTTCTTGTTATTGATATGGCCTCTGCGACTGCTTTTAGGCTACCAGTCGCCACGACAGATACGTCGACTCCTTGGTTTTGCGTCTCGGAGAGAACTTTTTGTGAAGAATTTGAATCGGCTTTTATCGGAGTTGCGCCTAAACTCTTTGCAAAATCGAGTCGAAAGTCATTTACATCAAAACAAAAAATTTTTGAAAACCCGTTTACTTGGGCCAGCATTACATGCATCATTCCTGTAGGCCCTGCACCTAAAACTGCCACAGTGTCACCTTTTTCATACGAGAATTTGTTCCAAGATCGAACGCAGCACGCAAGCGGCTCTATCATTGCTGCCTCATCATATGACATCGTGTCTGGAATTTTAAGCACACCTCCATGGGACACATTCCATTCCGGCACAACGTATTCTTCTGACAGTCCACAGGGGGATAGATTCGTCTCGTAGTATTTTGGACACATGGTCTCATTTCCATGTCTACAATAATTACAGGCATAGCACGGAACATGGTGGTGAGTAAACACACGATCACCTGTTTTGAATTCTGAGACATGCGAGCCAACCTCAGATATAACTCCAGCAGGCTCATGGCCAAGTTTCATTGATGGTTGTCCGTATTTCCCGAACACCTTTTCCACGTCGGAGCCACAAATGCCACACGATTTCATTCTCACTAGTACATCACCCGGCCCTATGCTTGGTTTTATCGCATCATGTATTTCTACAGATGATGGGCCTTTCACGAATGCTGCCTTCATCTATAGCTGTACAAGATTTTGATTATAAGTACGATTCTGCAAACTGCCTAGCCCTAGACTCCCAAGATTGTCTTGAGCATTTTTCGATAATCAACTTCCTTTTTTTCACTTCCAACTGAAGGAAGCGAAAAAACAAGCGGTTTTGATTTCGTGGCACGTAGTTTTGTCAGATCTGTGTTTATTGGTGTGGAAATGTCCTCGCTGATAAGCACCAGTCCTACATCCGGATCATCTGCTAGTTTTTTTATCTCCGAAAAAGCGTTTTGTGGACTGTCGACTACGACTCCCTGGACACCAGCGAGCTGAAAGCTTGTGACAAAAATTCTGCTGCCGACAGTTACTATTTTCACAACTTTGCGTTTTCCCTGATCCAATTTAACCGTTTTTAGGTCCCAGAAACATTGATTTATCATTGGATTCCCACAGATGCAATGACGGATGTTGACGCGCAGAAAACCGTGTACCTTTTTGTCCACGGCAGGATGGATCTTTTACAAAAATCCATAGATGCACTAGTAAGCAAGGGATTTCAAAAAGACAAGATAGTATCTGCACTTCCAAGCAAGGTCGGTCAAGTTGGTGACTATATGGCAATGCTGTGGATGCCGCCAAACCCAGATCACATCAAGATTCAAAAGATAATAAAGGTCGAGCCAGTCGAGCCGCAGGGAATGATAGGCCTGTGGAAAGGCGTCTCAAAAGAGGATCTATTCACAGTTCAGATATAATTATCCAAATTTAGAAGCCGCACGGTTGTTTAGTTTAATCACGTCAAAAGTTATAAAGAATAATGAAAAACTTCGGCATGATGGCATTCAAACTCACGTGTAGCAATTATGGTTTTGAGTGTGGCTTTGAGATTCAGGGGGATGAAAGTCTTTCCATGATAAAAAAACTCAGGGAGCACTTTGAAGCAGAGCACGGAATAGATTATTCTGTTGACGCAATAATCCAGATGCTTGTCAACAAGGGACACCGCCGCGACTCGATAAAAAACACGTAGATCACAGTTCTGCCACGAGGCTTTTTATAAAATCACCATGTTCGTCGTCTGAAAATTTGACAATCTCAACTGTTTCCTGCTTTTTGGCCATTTTGACAGACTCCAAATGATAGCACGACTTTGTCTTGCTAAAATAATATCCATCACAGGAACAGAAATCAAGATCTGGCGCAAGCCAGTATTCTTTTCCCATCCCAACCACCGTCCAGATCTGCCTTTGACTCGGCTCGAAAATATGAAGCTTCACTCTTTTTTCAGATATCATGACTGATGCCTTTTCTTTTTTTGACACAAGAGATTAATCCAAAATCCAGTGTATAACTTTGGTGATATTTACAAGAATAGTTCCAAATGAGCCAGTACTTGTGCTCGAAGGACGACAGCGCCACATGGTTGTGACGGATCTTCATATTGGTTTTGAGGACAACTTGGCAGAAAACAAAATTTTTGTCGGAAAAAACACAATCCTAAGCGAGTCAATAGAAAAAATTTCTTCAATAATAGAATTAGAAAAACTCGACGGCGTCATACTGCTTGGCGACGTCAAAGCCGGGATAAACAGGATTTTAAAAAATGAATGGAGCGAGATACCCAAGTTTTTGCAAAAAATTTCAGAAAAGGCCGAAGTCATCCTAGTTCCAGGAAATCACGATGCAAATATTTCACGTTTGGTTCCAGGAGGGGTTACGCTGATAAGCTCAGTCGGGATGGTTTTGGAAGATGTGCTTCTAACACATGGCCACACTATGCCTTCTGAGAACTTTGGACACGTAAACAAAATAATAATGGGCCACATTCACCCCGTATTTTTTGACGAGGGTTCGATTCTGAATGGGCAAAGAGTATGGGTCTCAATTAAAACAAAAAAGGAGAACATCTTCCCTTCATCTGCCGGAGAGATAGATATCACCGTAGTGCCCTCATTTAATCGGTATTTTTACGCAACAAAAAAGAAGCAGTACAAAAGATCAATCTCACCAATAATAGACAAGATAAAAGACTCGTCAACTGCCAGAATCATCACACTGGATGGAACGATAATCGGTGACGAGTCACTGCTTTCATGCGTAATTTAGCAAATAATCAGATGTTAAAAAATACAAAACGAGAACGCGGAAGGAAGAACACGGAATGCTTGTTGTATAGCTAATTAACACCGCGTTCTCGTTCATATTCATGTTCACAGTTTTGCATTTATGACATACTTAACAATGTTAATCATTATCTAAATACCAAAAACCAGTCACAACCATGATTGTCAAAGCAAAAACGGACCACGGTAGGTGGGAAGACGATACTTGTAGTCATCGCCATCGTGTTGATAGGGGCAACTGTAGGATATTCCGCTTTTAATTCCATGATTCCTGTAAATGGAAAATTCCCTGTCCTAGGGGCCCCAGAAAACACATACCTAGTAGCAAAACTTGATCCGCAGGCAGGGTTTGTCTTTACGTCGCAAAGCACAACTAGCGGAAAAAAGAGCCTTGGCTCATTTCACACAACCCCAACATTACATGTCGGAAAGAATCAACTAGCATCACTTCATTTCATTAATGAGGACAACACTGCAAAACACAACCTCAATATCGACGAGTTCAACGTTCACACCAAAGATCTCGGCTATTTTGAGACTCAGACCATGACATTTATTGCAGACAAGTCAGGCACGTTCAGATATTATTGCTCACTGCACCCAGAAATGAATGGGGAATTGCTAGTAGAATGATTTCAAATATTATTAAATTGGGTTAGAATATGTCTGACATGGACAATTCCGATATTGAAAAGAGCCGTTTTAGCATAATCGAGATGATAGATAGCTTCATCGACAAACTAAACAAAACCAGAAAAGCCCTGCTCGGAATATCTGTTTCTGCTCTACTGCTAGCGCCTCTGGCAATAGGACTATCTGCATATCTTATCACACATCCGCATTTCTTCTTTGTATTGGAAGAATACGACGAGTTTGGGACTTTTCTTGTGATGTCGCTTTGCGCCATAATAATTGTGTCAATGGTTTGGCTTATACTAGGAGTACGCCAATACATGATGCTAAAGTCTTGGAATGCGAAATATTCCAGTTATATCAAGAGAAAAGAACAGATTGACAATGAAATCTCTTCCCAGTTCGGTCTAAACGAGGATCAGGAAATGTAGGTTATTCTGGTCGGATTCAGAAACATACTTGCGCGGAAACAATTCCTCGTATGGTTCTATTATAGTTCTGCAAAACTCTACTCCTTGTTGAGTTACCTTGTAGATCGCGATTGTTCGCTTGCCGTCTTCGTGGATTGTTTTTGATATAAAGCCATGTGATTCCAGATTGTCAAGAATTTGTTTATGCTTTTTAAGATTTAGCCCGCTGTAGCTGACAAGCGTGGTTTGGTTCAGCTCCCCATACTCAATGAGAAGTGTGATTATGTCTTTTATCATGTAAATTTTATCACGATAGATCTTGCTTACCAACATTTTTGATAAAGTACACAACTAAATAACTTAAAGGGATGTGCCAGCTACGAACGATTTCGTGTCAATCACTTTTCAAATGCAGCCAAATGATCATGGTTCGACCAAAAACGCTCAGGTTTGCATTTCAGACAAAATCAGACTGGATCGTACGGCTCTAGTGCCTTTTTGGTAGTTTCGTTGTTGTGAAGCCACTCAAGCGTTTTGATAAACGATTCTGCTAGCTCAGTTGTGGTCAGCACTGGAATTCCAAGCTCTATTGCCTTTCTTCGAATTTGATATTCATCATACAGCATTCCCACGTATTTTTCCAATGTAGAAGTAGATGGGATGTTCACTATAAAGTCGATTTTCCTCTGGTACAGCAAATCTGCGATATTAGGCTTCCTTTCTGGCTCGGAGATCTTGTGGACTATCTGCACGTTTGCGATGTTTTTCTTTGAGAGGAATTCTGCGGTGTGTTCTGTCGCTAAAATTTTGAATCCGAGATTCTTTAACATCGCCATTGTTTGACGAAGCTTTTCCTTGTTTTCCGCACCACCAATAGTGACTAGCGCAGTTCCTTGTTTTGGTAGGTTATAACCTACAGAGAGGAGTCCCTTTGATAGCGCATCGTAAAAGCTGTCGCCAAAACATGCTGCCTCCCCAGTAGACTGCATCTCGACTCCAAGTACAATATCTGCCCCATCAAGCTGCATAAACGAAAACTGCGGAACTTTGATTCCATATGTATGTGTTTTTTTCCACTTGTCTGAAGGAATTTTTGGCAGTTCCTTTCCAAGAACCGCGCGCGAGGCCAAGTTTATGAGATTTGTCTTGATTAGTTTCGACACAAATGGCATGGAACGTGATGCACGTATATTCAACTCTATCACATATACTTGATCTCCGTGTATCAGAAACTGCAAGTTGAACGGGCCTTTGATGTTAAATGATATCGCTATCTTGTTTGCATAGTCAGTTATGGTTTCCACGTGCTTGTTTGACAGTCTCCACGGTGGAATCACCATCATTGCATCGCCAGAGTGTACCCCCGCGGCATCAATGTGCTCCACGATTGCCCCAATGATGACATTTTTGCCATCACAGACTCCGTCGACGTCGACTTCGATTGCGTTTAGCATGAATTTTGTAATCACCACAGGATGATCTGGTGAAAGCATGGTTGCATTGCCAACATACCTTGCCAGTTCTTCTTGTGACCACACAACCTTCATTGCCGCACCACTTAGGACATATGACGGCCTCACAAGCACAGGATATCCTGCTTTTGAGGCAAACAATTTTGCCTCGGCAAAGTTTGAAAACGCCTGCCACGATGGCTGCTTTATGTGTAAGTCATCAAGGACCTGGCTGAATTTCGAGCGGTCCTCTGCCCTATCAACGTCTTCGGCAGACGTACCAAGCAGTTTGAGTCCTGACTTGGCAATCTTTGGAGTCAGGTTGTTTGCAGTTTGCCCTCCCACGGATGTTACTATCCCCCTTGGACTCTCAAAGTCTGTAATATCCAAGATTCGCTCAAGGGTTAGCTCTTCAAAGTAAAGCCTACTACATATATCATAATCAGTAGAGACTGTTTCTGGATTACAGTTTACAACGACTACATTTTTTTCTCCATTTTCCTGCAGTCCCCAAACCATGTTAACTGTCCCCCAGTCAAACTCGACACTGCTTCCTATTCGGTATGGGCCTGCCCCAAGCACGATAACGCCTCTTTGATCAGGGTCTACTGCGATGTCGTTTTCTGTTCCACCATAAGTCACATACAAGTAATTTGTTTTTGCAGGCCATTCCGCTGCAAGAGTATCGATTTGCTTTATTACCGGCAATATGCCCCAATCTTTTCGCATTTTTCGGATTTCTAGTTCGTCTTTTTGTTTTGCGCGCCCTATCTGACGATCAGAGAACCCCATGTGTTTTGCAGCCCTAATAGACTGCGCATTCAAGGGTTTTTCTTTTAGCGATTGTTCCATCTCTACAATATTTTTTATTTTTTCAATGAACCACGGATCAATGACAGATAGCTTGTTAATTTTTTCCACCGACATGCCTTTTTTTAATGCTGCCGCAACATAGTACAAGATGTGATCATTGGAGTTTAGCAGGTGGTTTTCAATGTCCTCAACATCATATGTGCTTCCATTTGCCCGGTTCAGGACAAGGCCGTCATTTCCAATGTCCAGCATCCTTATTGCCTTTTGAAGCGATTCCTCAAAAGTCCTCCCAATTGCCATCACCTCGCCTACAGACTTCATTGTTGGCCCAAGTTTCCGGTTTGCAAGCTCGAATTTTGCAAAATCCCAGCGCGGATGCTTGCACACTATGTAATCAAGCGATGGCTCAAAGCAAGCCGTTGTAGTTTTGGTAATAGAGTTTACAAGTTCTGGCAGTGTATGTCCAAGTCCTATTTTTGCAGACATGTATGCAAGTGGGTACCCTGTTGCCTTGCTTGCAAGTGCAGACGACCTTGAAAGCCTGGGGTTGATCTCGATTGCCACATACCTGTCAGACTCCGTATCCAATGCAAACTGGATGTTACATTCTCCGACTATGCCAACATGTTTTGTTCCACGTAGCGCTGCTGAACGAAGCATGTGGTATTCTCGATTATCGATTGTTTGCGACGGTGCGACTACAATATTGTCGCCCGTGTGGACTCGCATCGAGAGCACGTTTTCCATGTTACAGACAATTACATTGTTTCCTTCATAATCCTGCATCACTTCATATTCAATTTGTTTCCAGTGTCCGATGTATTCTTCGATTAGGACTTGGTGCACGAGGCTTGCATTTAGGCCGCGTCCCACAATCTCATGTAGTTCGATCTCATTGTATGCAACCCCGCCTCCCTTGCCTCCAAGCGTGTATGCCACACGAATTATTACAGGATATCCGAGCTCCTCTGCCACTTTTTTTGCGTCATTAAAGGAGTTTACTGTCTTGCTCTTGAGAATCGGCACCCCGCACTCTGCCATAGAGTCCTTGAAGAGCTGGCGATCCTCGGTTTTTTGAATTCCTGGAATCTGTGTACCGAGCACTTTGACGCCATATTTTTCCAGAATACCCTGCTCGGCAATTTTTACTCCGCAGTTAAGTGCGGTTTGTCCGCCATACCCAAGCATTATCCCATCTGGTCGCTCCGATTCTATGATCGAGTTGACATACTCTGGAGTAACTGGTAGTAAGTATACCTTGTCGGCAAATCTGGTGTCGGTCTGAATTGTTGCAATGTTCGGATTTATCAGTACACTTTTGAGCCCGTCCTCCCTTATGGCCTTGAGACACTGGCTACCGGAGTAGTCGAATTAGCGGTCGTTTTTGCGACTTTCGCCTGCTTCTCCGATTTTTAGTGCCCCACTGCCAAGCAACAAAATTTTTTTCAGACTTTCATTTCGAATTAGAATCTCCCCCCTTTATCAAACGGTCAAGCTCCTCAAAGACATACTTGCAATCATATGGCCCCGGCGAAGCTTCTGGATGGAACTGGACTGCGATGATTTTTTTGCTTTTGTGTTTTATTCCCTCTACTGTTTTATCATCCGTGTTTGTAAACCATAGATCAAAGTCGGTGTTCTTGAGCGAGTTTGGATCGATGCAGTAACCGTGGTTTTGACTTGTGACATAGACTTGATTATTTATTAAATTCAGACATGATTTGTTTTGTCCGCGATGTCCGTACTTTAGCTTGTATGTAGTTGCGCCCCCCGCAAGCCCAAGTATCTGTGCGCCAAGACAGATGCCAAGCGTCGGAGTGTCTTTTTCAATTAGTTGTTTTGCAGACTGAATTGTCTGCGAACACTTTTCAGGATCACCTGGGCCATTGCTCAGAACCACCCCTTTTGGCTTGTATGACATAATTTGATCAAATGATGCATCCCATGGTAATTTCACCACCTTGTATCCCAGATCATGAATGTTTCGCAAGATGGCGTTTTTTACGCCGGTATCTATTACCACAACGCATTCTTGTTCAGAGCCATATGACTGTGCTTGTTTGGTTGAGACTTGGCCAGCAAACTCGTCTGCTGTGTATGGTTTTACCTCCGCTAGCTGTTTTTTGATTTTATCAACATCTATTGGCGAGTCAGATACTGCAAGTGCTGCCATCATGACTCCGCTGGTCCTGAGTTTTTTTGTCAGCTCACGCGTGTCAATGTCGGAAATTCCTGGAACCCCTTCCATATGCATCCATTCGTCCAGTGTCATGACAAGATTCCAATGGCTTGCAACTTGAGATAGCTCGTGAATCACCAGCCCACGCGCCTGAATCCTATCAGATTCAAAGTATTTTGAGATCCCGGCGTCGTCTTTTGTCTTTGGATCAGGTACGCCGTAGTTGCCAATCAGCGGATAAGTGAGAGTGAGAATCTGACCGGCGTATGACGGATCGGTAAGTGTTTCAGTATAGCCAACCATTCCAGTGTTGAACACCAGTTCGCCAAAAACAGTTGTTGTGGCTCCAAAGCCTTTGCCATCCAACACCGTACCGTCAGCTAAAATCAGCTTTCCGTGTTTGTTTGCGTATTGGGCTTTTTTTATCGAAATTGTGACCCTCGAAAAGTGGATTTGGAAGCTGATTTAAGTTTTGTTGTTGTGATCGCAGCTAAAAATTAGAGCGCCTTGAACTGCTCGCTCCACTTGTAGTAAGCTCGTATCATATCCATTGTGACACTTGGCTTTCTTCTCAGCATTATCTCCTTAAAGTCGGCCATTGAGAGATCTCGTGGTTGCGGGGATATTTCGCCTGCCACAGGCTCATGGTAATTAGGACTGGTGAACAGATCGTTTACCACCTTTAGTTGTGCGCTCTGGCAGACGTCCTTTATGTCACTTGCCGAATAACCGTCAAAGATCTTTGCAAGATCTGTAGAACTCACCTTGCTGTCCTTTCTGAGTGGATCTGTATACAGCTCAAAGAGCTTGTCTCTTGCCTCAAGTGTCGGCAATGGGACGTACACTCTTTTTTGGAATCTTCGCAAAAATGGCATGTCTAGGCTCCATGGTTTGTTTGTCGCACCTACGACATACATTTTGAGCGCCTTCCCTTTACCGCCAATTCCGTCCATTTCTGTTAGGAATTGGTTTCTGGTTCTTACCTCGCCCCCAACTTCGGAGTTTCTGTTTCCTAAGAGAGAATCGATTTCATCAATGAATAAAATTACAGGCTTGTTTTCCTTTTCCGCATAGCTTCGTGCCATCTTGAACACCTTGGAGACATTTTTTTCAGCCTCGCCAAGCCACTTGCTCATCATGGATGCAGCATCGACTACAATAAAGTATCCATCAAGCTCGTTTGCAGTTGCTGCCGCAAGAATTGTTTTCCCACATCCTGGCGGACCGTAGAGAAGTATTCCGCGCGGCCATCCAAGCGGGAACAGGTCAGGTCTCTGTGTTGGGTATACTATTGATTCACGTAATGCATTTTTTGCATCGTCTAGCCCAATTACCTCTTTCCAGCTAACGTCAGGTTTCTCTTTCATTATCAGCTCATCAAAATCATCTTCATCCTTTTTCTTTTCAAGCTGTGCCTTTTGTTCCGCTGGCGGGGCATTTGGGTCAACTGCCGGCTCCAGATCCACACCGTGTGACATCTGCAGTGCCTTGATTCTGTTTTCATATGCCCTGCACCTTTCCGTGTAAATCTTGTTCAGTTTGTTATCTGGATATAATTGGATTAGTTTGACTAGTGAATCTATGGCCCTTTGATAATTTGCAATTGCCATGCCTCTTGCTCCTTGCGAATCAAGTCTAATCGCATCAGACGCATACCTGCTTGCATTATTTTCTAACTCCTGGGGTGCCAGACTCATTTTACACTACCTGCTCATATTGGGGTTCAGGATTTCGTTGGTATACTTGGGTGTAAACAGGTGTAGCAGATTTGGTTAAATTTATTCTACCATCTTTCCCCGCGTCATCAAATGAAAAGTTTGCAGATACGTCATTTTGCGCGGTCTTTATTTCAGAGACTGACGATTTTGCCAGAATTATAAGTTCTTGAATTTCGTCATTTATCTCTACAAGCGAGCCTGTCCAGTTTTTGATCATGTCAGAAAACTCCTTCAAAATCCCGTATGCCTCCCTCTTGTGTTGGTATTTGAGTAGGATTTGCTCTGTCAGAGACAGGACTTTGTCAAGATCCTCAAGTTCTTCGTGAGTCAATCCTTCTATTTTTCGCTCGTACTTTGGGTTTGACTCTAAAATTCTCTTTTTTACCAAGGCCGAGATGCTACGAACTTTGTCTAGATCCTTTTCTAGCCCATTTGCCTCAAAAGATTTCATAAGCAAGGCGTCCTTGCTAGAAATTTAGATTAGGATACTGCGTGCGAATTTTAGATTTCACTATCAAATTTACTTCATCTAGGATACGTGAGGATTCGAGGTTGGTCTGCTTAAAGTCAAACTTGGCTTCAACCAAGCTCCCCGAATCCATCACTACGCTGCCCAAAGTAGTCGATAGTTCGATCAAGTCATGACTGGAATCCGGCGCATTTGCACAGATGCTTGAGTTTATCATTCGAATAATCGAGATTAGCGGCGATATCGTAGTTGCAATATTGCCAATTTGGGATATCGATTCGAGTCTTGATTTGGCAGTCTTTAGCGCCCCTATAGCGCAAGAAAGATTCATTTCAACCTCCAGCTGTTTTTTAAAGTCGGTGTTTTTTATCGCATCGTCGTTTTTTGAGTAATATCCGATGTTTGCTTTCTGCAGCACAGAGTGCTCTTTTTCTAACCTTTGTAGGATCGCCCCGACTAGATACGAGCAGTATTCCAGTCTTGGTGTTATTGAGTGCGAGTATGGAGTTGGCAAAATCTGCATAGTTTCATTTACAAATACCGAGCTTTCAACCATGTCTGATCATGAGTCGGTTTTTGGTTTATTAGAACAGTGTCACGGGTTTTAGTTTAACCGCAGTAACAGTACCCAAGAGTTACACTTTTTTTCCAAGGTTTTGTTCAATGAATTTGACAAGCCATCTTACCTAAGAATCTCAGAACAGCCATCATGGGAAAAGAGTACGAGCTTACCGTCAGTCTTGAGGAGTTTGGGCTCTCAAAATACGAGGCTCGAGCCTACGTAACCCTGATTACAAAGGGAACCATTTCTGCAAGCGACGTTGCATATTATTCAGAGCTGCCAAGAACCAAGGTTTATCCTGTTTTGCTCAAGTTACAGCAAAAAAAACTAGCCATGCTCTCAAAGAGCAAGCCGGTCATGTGTACAGGTATTGCGCCAGAGGATGCTTTTGACGAAATAGTTCATGAGCAGATAAACAAAGTGGATGCGATGAACACACTTGTCTCAAGACTGAAAAAGATCAGCGAGGAGAGCAAAAAAGCGCGCGGGGCAGAAGAAAAGCGGTATTTCCACCTCCACTCAAACTATGTCGTAAACCAGCTCAAAACTATGATTGACGGTGCAAAGTCATCAATTCGCATAATGACGGATTCATGGGGGCTAAGCATCATGGCCGAGTGCAAGGAGGAGCTTCTTTCTGTCCTCAGACGAGATCTTGAAGTCAAGCTAATCGTTCCAACGCAAGTGATTGGTTCTGAGTCATTTAGAACGATGCCAGACGGAGTTAAAATCAGATCATCTGAAATAACGCAAAACTGTTTTATTTTTGACGACACCGAGCTGTTTTTAATCGACAGCACGAATGGTAAGGGCGCGATATTTTCCGCTACCGATATTTTGGGCGGAAACCAGGCAAGACTTTTTGCCCAGATTTGGAAGGGTGCATTAAAAATTGACAACTTGACAGAGATGACAAAAAGCCAAGCGCTTGAGGTATGCAAGATAATCAATGTCATAAATGAAAACGGCCTAGGCTTTGCGCTTCACTCCAACATTAATTCAAAGGTTAAGTTTGTCGATTTTGTCAAATGCCTTGAAAAGAACGGAATATCATTAAAAGATAAATCGCTTGAAGAGATATTAGATATCGTCAATTCTACGCTCGAGATGACCTGTTCTGGCAGGCTACAATACGACAAAAAAACAAACAGCATTATCCTAGAGTCAAAAATAAACAGTGGTCATTCATTGCCATGGGCCATGTTAATTGAAAGCTACCTTGAGCAAAGAGGAAACAACGCGAAATTAATCTATCACGCCGATTCCCATAAAGGTGAACAGATCCATCTAAAGATCATCTAGAAACATATTTTCGGCAGTGTCTATGTATGGCGAACCCACCATCACATAGAAAAAACACCAGAAAAATTGCACGTGTATTTAGTACATTATTGTAGTCTTCCTAAAATTAGGATATTTTATCACAGGGAGGATGTCGCAATCTGCGTATACGTACTGATAAATCTTGACACCATTTTTCGCATATTGTCATATGGGACAGAAAGAGTGAAAAATGTTGGCTTGTATTGCGGAACTCCTATTCCCACCACATTGATGTTCTCCCTGCTTGCTTGAAATATAGAGTCTTCAAGACTTTTGTCTATTTTGTCATATCCTAGCGACAGTCCATCGGTGATGACAAAGATGTATTTTTTTTCAGTGTCGCTCTGCCCAAGTATTCTGCTCGACAGTGTGATGGCATCAGGCAAATAGGACAGCCCTTTCATCTCGATTCCGCCGATTCTTGCCTTTATTGTTTCGCTGTACCTTTCTGCATCTGCCTTAACTACGCTGAAATCGTTGTTAAAACAAAACATGCCCCACTTGCCGTTCTTTGATATCAGGTCGTGTGCTGCCTGTGCAAAACACAGGATGAGTTTTTTCATGTCCTTGAATTTTATCTTCATGCTGCTGCTCGTATCGACCACAATTGCCCATTCCTCCATGACTCTCTTCTGGTTGTCCTGCTCGAATATCTGTATGCTGGCGTTCTGGCTGGCGATTGCCTGGATTGCCTTTTGCATCTCCAAAAGCCCCATGTCTTCAGATAGGGAATCATCTATGGCGTTTGGAATACTCTTTATCTGCGATGACATTTGTTTTGCGACCGGCCCAATCTGGCTTTCCACCACCAAGTATTCCGAGTAGCGCTCAGGTACAAAGTATATCTTGTCAAAATGAAGGTCTTTTGCTAGTTCTTTGTAGATTTGTTCCATTTTCTGCTTCAGGGTTGATTCCACACACCACATCTCGTTTAAGGACTCGATCATGCCGGCAAATGGGCCATACGAGTTTAGTGTCAGACCAACAATCGGTTTTGTTAATTTATGGTTCGTTTGATTTTCGGTGAATGGGTATGTGTGATTAATAATTGCTGGTGGGCTATGATATAGCTTGTCTGCGATCTCAACTAGGTTAGCATCAGTTCGAATTTGCTCATCTATTTCTGAGAGGTTGACAGAGGATTTAGTTCCAAAAGCGTTTACAAATTTTTGTATTGCGAGATCACGGCTCTTTGTTTCATGATGCGCCGTTCTGTTAGTCTCATCGACTACCCTGGCTATTACCTCATGGTATTCCGGATGTGTTTTTCCCAAAAATTCGTTTACCCTGATGTTTTCAATGTATTCTATGACCCTGCCTGCACGTGTTTTATTTTTACCCTTCAGCCATTTTTGATACAGGCCATAATCGGTGACCTTTATGTGACCTGCAACATGGGCCAGTGTAGCAAGATATAGTTGCCAGATAGTTTTGTATGACTGGCCATATTTTGAAAAGACGTTTCCCTCAAAGAATACATGTCCCTTATTTGTCCTCGGCAGTGGGATGCCCACCATGCTTGATTCGTGTTTGATAACAGGGTAGATCAGTGCGTCTGTAAAGAAGACGCTTGTCTTATCTGGGCTGCTTGCAGATATCTCATAGAACGTCTGTTGTGATACCGAAAAAATAGAATCCTTCAAACGACCCAGCCTCCAGATAGGCTCCAGCTTTCTTTGGCAAGGGTTACTGGCAGCCTATTTGCCAGAGTATGGGACGTTGAGAGGCATTCTCTTGTCATGACACACCACACTTCACATACACCTTATATTATAAAGGAGTTAGTATCGTGCCCAGAGGCGTTTCGGATGATGCGAAATAGGCACGATTGTGTGCAGGTATTGCAATCCCGGTGCCCAGACCTATTCCTGCTGAAATCATTGATTTCTATTTGACAGTTTGGATTATATCTTCCACGGAAATTGATCGGTTTTATCAGTTCCAATCTGGAACCATGCTGAAACTAGTGTTTGTTGAGATTTAATACGTCTTTTTGCCCTCGAGCCTTTTCATGAAACCAGTACGGAACTGAGCAGGCTTAGATGTTTGACGCAGGTTGTCAAAATAGTGCCAATATCCAGTCCTTTCCTTAGGTGCAGTGCGACTGTTATCTTGTTTTGTATAATATCGATTCGGATGTTGTCGAAAATTGACTTGTATTTTGTTACCTTTTTCCCATCATGCGTGATGGTATGCCCTGACGGCACCAGTAACCCAGAGTCAATTAAAGAGTTGACCTTTCTGTATCCAGATGTTGGTGGGATGCCACAGGCATTAATTATCTCCGAGGTTATCATTGCTTCCTCGTCTAGCGTACAGAGTATCTTTTTTTTATCATCATCTCCGAATGATTCCAGTATTATTTTTATTAGTTCAGAGTGTTCTATGTTGAGCCAGATTTCGTCATTGGTTGGCTTTATTTCACAGACTGCTTTGAGGAACTGTATTTCGAGCCCAGCTGCGCCTGCGCCAAAGAACTCACGCAGCACCGCGTCAAGCTTTTTGAACTGCCCCATTGATTGGGCAAACGAGATGCCGTATTTTTCAAATAGCCTTTCCTCAATTTTTTGTACTGTTCTGCTGCCCAAATTGTCCCTAATAGTAGATTCTACTGATCTTGCCAATAACCTGTCAAGCCCTTCCATATGCTTGGTATTTGGTCGGGCCATTGAGGGACGGCTTACTTGGACTTGTGCCACAGTAGCGTATTCCAAACTCATCATGCATGTGATGCGGATTTACAATATATCAAAAAGCAGTTAGCATTATGCCCAGAGCCATTTCGGATGATGCGAAATAGGCACAAGTTTGGTATTTTTTGCAGTCGGTGTTAGATTTTTGAGATGGCTTCTTTTAGGCGCAGATACCGCTCTTGGTCAACAAGCCCTGTTGAGAGATACGAGTCCAATTTTGCAATGGCTTCACCTGCAAGGAACATGGCGATCTCAGAGTCATACTGGTCAGGCGACCCTGAATGTTTGGCAAAACTGATGGTTTTTTGAGAAGATTGAGATCTTGCCTTCTGTATTAATTTTACATACATAATTGCAAGAATCACAGCAGACACTATTATCGTCGGAGCTCCGATAATTGAATAATCAATGCGCCATGTGGCCGTTATTTTTTTAGGCGAGTCAACTAATATCGCTGCCGGGTTTTCTGCAAATTCGACTCCTTTCCCTTCCCACCCATCAAACACGTTTCCGAACACATCGTTGGTTTTTACCCCAATTGACACAAATGACCCCAGGTCATACCATCCGCTCCCGTAAGGCTCTCCAAGATCTGACAAGACGTCAACTTTGTGCTGGGTTTTTGAAAAAAACTCAATTTTGTGGAAGCTAGTCATACTAACTGTTTCCGTTGGCATTTCAGTAGAACCTTCTTTTATGAGATTGACAGTATTATTGTCAAGTGCCCAGCTTAGGAATACCTGTCTTGTGCCATCGGATGTTTGGATTGTCCCTGGAAAGACTACCCTGATGTCAGTACCTGCATCAAACCAACCATCCCCAGTTGGAGATTTTGGATCGAATTCATAGTCTGAAATGCCAGTGAGTACTAACGGGAACTGGACAACCGCGTAAAACATTACAGAGTGAGGTTTGTCCATTGGGATTTTTATGCTAAAATTCCCTTGCGGATGTCTTTCAACTAGCACAATATCACCACCATCAATCGAGTAGCCAACGAGGTTGTATCTGCTAAAATCATCCCTCATCCACGAATAACCTTGTGACAGCAAATGAGATGTCCCGGAATCGAGTTCCAGCTGGTATGATTCTGTAAAACCATCAGAATAGATTACAGTGAGATTGTTTTTTGTCAGAGAGAAGGCGGCCTGATTTGCCAAAATCAAACCCGTTACCAAAAAAACTATCATCAGATTCATTTAATCACCAGTGAATCGAGTTTTTCGTATTTGGAGCGGATCTTAGTCGTTATCTGTTCTAGTCTATTGTTTAGATCTAATGTGATGCTCTCAAACTTGCCCCTTTGAATTAGTCCTGTATCAAGGTCAGAATTTACTTTTTTTAGTGTTGATTCTATTGCAGTTCTGATTGTTTTTAGTAGAAAATATTCATCAGGGATCGGCCACAGTGTCCTAGGCAGTTCAAAAACCTCGCCTACGTGATCAACTCTGTCCCCACGGAAGCTGTCGATATTTTGAACTTTTTGGAATCTATACCCGGTCAGAATGTACCTGACGTCTTTTACTGAATATCGGAGCTTTTCCATAATTCCGCACTTGAGCAGAGTTTTCTCAATGGTGATGCGGATATTGTCTTGTTGCGTCTTTTCAGTTGTGTTGGAAATGGCCTGAGCAATCTCCGATATCCTGACTGGCTCCATCTTTTTTACAACAAGGTTGGCAACTGCATAGATTATTTGTTGAGTCAGAAGGTCTTTTGATGATTCCTCAAGATACTTGAAACAGTTTCCGTTTAGGTTTCTCACATTTACGATTCGTTCAATTAGATCGTGCTCGCTTAGTGGCATGTCAGAATAATAAAACTAACCACGCATAAACATTTACAAGAACTAGTACGTTGTAACAGTCATGATCCAAGAAAGGCTGGACAGGCTAGGTATCAGTTTGCCTGTTCCCCCCAAACCCGCAGGCTCGTATATTCCGGTCGTAACATCAGCCAATTTCGCATTTGTTTCAGGACAGATTCCAGTCCGGGATGGCAAAGTTGCATTCACTGGAAAGGTTCCAACAGAAAGATCAATTGAGGAGGCCCAAAAGGCCGCCAAGCTTTGCGCAATCAACATTTTAGCACAGCTCAAGGCAAGCCTTGGAAGTCTTGACCGGATAACAAGAATCATTCGAGTGTCAGGTTTTGTGAATTCGACGCCAGAGTTTTCCGATCAACCAAAAATTATCAATGCCGCGTCAGACCTTTTCTTTGAAGTTTTTGGAGAAAGTGGGAAGCACACAAGAATTGCAGTCGGTGTATCTAGTCTTCCGTTAAACTCCACTGTAGAGATTGACGCAACAGTCGAGATTACTTCTGATTAAGTCTGGAGTTGAACTCTTTGATAAACGACAAGATCCTGTCCTTTGGAATCACTGCCCCGCAGGCCTTATCATGCCCACCCCCAGAACCTCCAAACTCTTGTGCTAGCGAGTTCACGAGTCTGCCAAGATGAATCTTGCAGTCCTTTGAACCTCTGATCGATACTGCGTAAATCCCGTGATCAACCCGTTCTTTGTAGGCGACCCCAACATCTTTTCCTGAAAGCCCCAGAACAAAGTTCACAGCGCCACTAGCGCCAGCGTCAAGAATTTCCATATAGCCAAGGTTTTTCATCGTTTTGAGCGACTTTTTGACTTTGGCTATCATTCCTGCAAGCTTTTCGACTTGGATTTGTGCAAACTCGAACGAGTTTGGAATTTCATGTGGGTATTTTGATTCACTAAGAACCTCCACCAAATAGAGGAGGTAGTCAGGGTCTTTTTGATGTCCGACTATGTTGTATGTCAGAACAGTAGCTGAGATGAGTGCAAACTGCCTATCATAAATTTGTAGAAGCTTTGATGCTTTTGGCCTGTCCTCCATATAGTCAGTGATTGCGCCGCACGCCGCAACAAACGAAGCGTGGTCTGAAAGCTTTGACTTGAACGCATCGTAAACTTGGACGGTGGTGCACTCGTTCACATCATGAATGACTTTGACTTTGACTTTTTGAAGTTTTTTGACTATTTCTGGATCAATGTCATGGTGATCAATGTACGTGACTGCCACCTTTCTTTTTCGAAGATCGGATAAAATTTCAACAAATCTTTCTTGGTTGTTCTTGCTCAGTCCCACATCACATATTAGAAGAGTCTTAAGTTTTTCGTCTTTTGCCACGGCCTCAATTGCCGGCATCATGCCAGGATAATCAACTAGAACCGTATCCCCCTCGAATGCCTGCCTTACAAGGGCTGCAGAACAGATTCCGTCCGCATCCTCCATGTGAGAAATGCAGATCAGTTTCTTGGCAGGTTTTGTTTTTGGTTTCTTGGCAGCAGCCACACTCGGCCTCGATTGCGACCTTATTTAAACAAAATTATTCGTTTTTGGGACGCGGGGCTGCAACCAGAATTTGTTTTCTGTCATCATCGGACAGTGCAGAATAAACGTCATAAAACGTCGTACCGCCAAGCTGAGTTTTTTTGTCGATTTCGGATAGCTTCAACAAGGCTTGTGGCGATGCATTCAATATCATGTCGTCTACTTGCTTGATGAACTCTCGTTCTGCTGGGCTCATAGTTTTGAATGAAAAACAAGCCTATAGTGACAAGCTTTGTCAGATTAGACCAAATGCTAAATTTAGTGCAAAACTTAATAGGCAAATTTTGAGCACAAATACCGAATTGGACACAAAAAACATAGGCCTCCGTGACATCGATGTTGCAGACACTAAGATTTCTGACATAGATGGTGAGCGGGGTAAGCTCATTTACCGTGGCTATGACGTCTTAGACTTGACAAAAAATTCGACTTTTGAAGAAACTGCGTATTTGCTCCTAAACGATAAGCTTCCGACGCGCGCAGAGTTTGACGACTTCAAGCAGAGGTTAATCGACTCTCGCGACATGCCAAGACAGATGCAATCAAACATGAGAAACTGGAAGAAGAATGCAGACCCGATGGTGATGATGCAGGCATTTGTTGTTGCGCTTTCTGGCTATTACGACGACAAGGGCGCTAATGAAGAAGAGATAAATTATCAAAGTGCGATCAGCCTAATTTCCAAAACAGCTACAATAGTAGCAAGCTGGGAGCGAGTAAGAACTGGAAAAGATATTGTTGACCCAGACCCAAGACTCAGCCACGCTGCCAACTTTCTCAACATGCTAGTGGGAGAAAGGCCTGACGCCGAAACCGAGCGAATCTTTGATATTTGTCTGATTTTACATGCGGATCACACGTTTAATGCGTCGACATTTGCAGCCAGGGAGGTGGCCTCAACCGGTGCACACATGTATTCCGCAGTAAGTGCCGCAATTGGCGCACTTTCAGGTCCGTTGCATGGGGGTGCAAATCACGAGGTGATGAAAATGCTGTTGGAGATAAAAACAGCAGACAATGCAGAGGCATGGGTCAAAGAAAGACTTGCGCATGGCGAAAAAATCATGGGGATGGGGCACGCAGTATACAAGACGTATGACCCGCGGGCCCAAGTGCTAAAAGAACTTTCAAAAAAACTTGCAAAAAAGACTGGCCAGCCATGGTTTGACATCACAGAAAGAGTAGAAGAAACTGCCATACGTGAAATGAAAAAGCAAAAAGGAGTAGACATTTATCCAAACGTTGATCTTTATTCCGCGTCGTTATACTACATGCTAAAAATCCCACCAGATCTCAATACTCCTATTTTTGCAATATCTCGCGTAGCTGGATGGACATCGCATGTAATCGAGGAGAAATTTGCGCATGCGGCCCCAAAGCCAGTGCTATACAGGCCAAAGGCAACATATGTTGGAAAATACTGCGGACCACAGGGTTGCGAATACAAGCCAATAGACCTCAGGCAATAATCATTTATGATTGGATTTTGAAATCACGACATGGTCTGGATAAAGTTGGATGATTATGGCAAAAAGCCAAAAGCGAAAAAAAAGAAAAAAACAAAACCAAAAGTAGAACCACGCAGTAAAATCATCCCGGGAAAACATAGAGCAGAGTTCAAGAGAGCAAGTGAGTTAGTTTAGTTTCTAGAATGGAGCCATTGCTTTGCGCGGTTAGACACATCGTGCTTGTACAACACTTGGAAGACCATCTCGTAAAATGAGATTCCCTTTTTTTGTGCCTGCGCATCAAGCCACTTGATGCCTTCTGCCAGTTCCGGATCAGAGTCAGAGAACTGCACTAGTTCATCGACCATCCTTGTAAAGAAGACAAAGGATTTTTGCATCAGTTGTAATGTTTTATGATTGATTATTCAGACCTGAATTCAAATTATATAGACAAACGAAGCGCTTTTGATTGACAATGGAACATGTTTTGTATTCTGATGGAAATACGAAGAGAATCTGCTGGGCAATCAAAACCGACGATTCTACCAAGGAGCAGTCTAGAGATCACGCAGATATTTTTCTAGACAAGGTCACGGATCTACAGTCAAAATACATCGCACTGCATGTGGGGCTGTTTTGGTCAATTGGTGTCTTTATAATAAAAAACAACGACACCGTCAAAATAATGTTAGACTCAGACGAGATGATCTCTCACTTGTCAGCAGATGCAGCATCACAAGACATACTGGCCGAGCACAGAAAACGTTTCATAAATCAGCTTGCTGAACAAAGAAATTTGAAATTCGAGTATGAGAAGATACATCGCAAAGACAACATAGCATCAAGGGCGTTATGATCTTATGATCAGCCCAATATCTAAGAGATTTGTGTGCGTAGGACCTGTCATGACTAGTCCACCGTGTTTTTTAAAAAAAGAATTTGAATCGTTATTATTCTGATAGGCGTCGATCTCGTTTTTTTCTGCCACAGTGCAAGAAATCGCTCCAGCGTGTTTCGTATTTCCATCTATTCCATCAGTACCTATCGATGCTACTACAATGTCGGGTTTCGATCTCTTAAGAATTTGTAACACAAGCTCCTGGTTTCTTCCCCCCTTTCCGTTTCCAGTCACTTTCAGTGTCGTTTCGCCGCCAAAAACCAGACAGGACTTTGGCTTGTTTGTAAAGTTTTTTAAAATTTTTGTCACAGCAGATCTGACATCGCCAGACAGGGGATGTAATGTCTTTGTATGATAACCCAGTTCTTTTGCTTTTTTTGCCATTGCATTCACGCAATCCTTGTTTGACGCAATCAGAATGTTCCGTATTTTAGGAGTTTTCGGAGTTTCAGGTATCTTCCCTTGTGTGCCCAACTCGAAATGTTTTATAGCCCGCTTTGGCAGTTGGGCCTCCAGATGGTGCTTTTTTATAACTTTCAGGCAGTCCAGAAACGTAGTTTTGTCGCAATATGTAAGACCAGATGCGATTGAAGACAGATCATTTCCCACTACGTCGGACATCACATAGGAAATTGCTCGGCAGTTCAGATATTTCAAAAGATTTCCCCCCTTTACCAGGGAAAGATGTTTTCTGATGGTATTGATTTCATTAATCGATGCACCACACCTAAGCAAGATTGTGGTGAGTTGTTGTTTTTCTCTTAACGTGACGCCGCAGGGCAGGCAGACTAGCGACGAGGCACCGCCAGATATTAGGAATATTACAAAATCGTCTTTTTTTGTATTTTGCAGCAACTTGATTATTGATTTTGCTGCAACAATGCTTTTGTAGCTTGGAATTGGGTGCGAGGCCCTAATTATTTTGAATTTTTTGTTGAGTTGGACAGGTGTGTGTGTTTGTGGAATAACGATGACGCCCCCGTCCGAATTTATTTTGCCATGAACAAATGTTGCCATAGTGTCAGCAGCTTTTCCTACAGAAACAATGTGGATTTTGTCGTATTTTGTAAGGGTCGTTTTCAAGCCAAGCAGTTTATCATGTTTTACAAATTTGGCAAGAAACATTTCAGGTCTTGCAGAGCTCAGTCCAGCCGTTAAACATTCAAGTGCGTCTTTTGTCTTATTGTTGTGAAGTTTGCGTCGATTCTGAATCAATGCCATGACATAAACATTGGTTATTGCCTTATTAATTTAAGATCTTATCAAATGAAAGAGTTATTGTCTAGAGATTTGATTGTATGTCATTAGTCAAGTTGCAAAACAAAAAAAAGATCCATGCAAAGAAAATCTGCTGGGCAAACACAGAAAGCTTTGCTAATTCTGATACAATCATAGTCGGGATACCTAACGAGTCAGGGTCGCATGCAAGGCGAAAGGGGACTTCAAAGGCTCCAGAGACAATACGAGACGTCTCAAACAAATATGATACCTATATTCACAAAAAGGCTAAATCGTTAGCGCTTCCGACGAGTGGCCTTCTGAGGCCGCGTGTTTACGATTACGGTAACATTCAGAAAAGCCAGATTCCACGGGTCTTTGATGAGATATATCGTCATGCAAAGATCCCCATAACAATCGGTGGGGATCACTCAAACACCACACAAATCATAAAGACATTAGGTAAAAGACTCGGACCGATTTCGCTTGTGTATTTTGACGCCCATCCAGACATTATTGGAAGCAGGGGCATCTATTATGGCTCGGTTGTATTTGATTCACTGCCATACATTGATGTAAAATCAAGCGTGCTTGTAGGGATTAGAAGCCCTGAGTCAGAAGAAACAAACAACATAAGATCGTTTGGTATGCGCGTAATCACACCGTTTGACGTAATCGAGAAAGGGATAAGACAAATCACAAAAACAATTCTTTCAACCGTCAAAAAAAACACATACATCTCATTTGACATGGATTGCCTTGATCCAGCTTATGCCCCGGGGGTTTCTGTGCCAGTTCCATTTGGTCTTGAGAGTCAAGAGGCTGTCTACATCATTAAGAAAATTGCGCAAAAAGGAATTATTGGACTAGACATAATGGAGGTCTCCCCCCCATACGATCTGAATGATGTGACATCACACCTTGCGTCAAGGCTTATTGGCGAGGTAATTTCTTCCTGTAAGGTATAAGTAGGATATTAGAATAGCACAAAATATGCACACAGTAAAAATTCCAAAGATTATTCATTTCGGCAAAAATGCACTTTCAGAAGCAGAGTACCCAAAAAATGCTCTAGTCATAACTACCGCGCCACCACCAATATCATCAAAATGGCTTGGCAAGATGGGCATCGAGGACTACATGCTATATGACAGAGTAGAACCAGAACCATCAATTGAGACTGTAAACACGGTAATCTCAGAATTCAAGTCAAAGAATCCATCATGTGTGATAGGTCTTGGCGGCGGGAGCTCACTTGATGTTGCAAAATATTCCGCTGCGGAGATGAAACTTGAAAAAATTCTAATCCCAACCACATTTGGGACTGGTGCTGAAATGACCACATACTGCGTCTTAAAGTTCGATGGTAAGAAGAAACTTTTGCGTGAAGATAGGTTTTTGGCAGACAGAGCGATAGTTGATGCTTATTTTATGGACGGGACTCCAGAGCAGATTGTAAAGAACTCAGTGTGCGATGCCTGTGCACAGGCAACTGAGGGGTATGACAGTAAGCTTGGAAATGAGTTCACGAGAACAATGTGTAAAGAAGCATTTGAGGTACTATATGATGCAATAATGAACAACAAGCCAGAGAACTACCCATACGGTTCCATGATTTCAGGTATCGGTTTTGGTAACTGCTCAACAACGCTTGGACATGCGCTATCATATGTATTTTCAAATGAGGGGGTTCCACATGGATACTCGCTTTCATCATGCACCACGGTAGCACACAAATTCAACAAGTCGATATTTTATGATCGATTTAAAGAGGTCATGGAAAAGCTCAAGTTCGACAGATTGACTCTAAAGGCCCCGCTTGATCAGGCAGCAGATGTTGTCATGATAGATAAAGGCCACCTCGACCCAAACCCACATCCTGTTACAAAACAAGACGTCATACAGTGTCTCAAAGACATCGTTGAAGGAAAACTCTAATCATTTTGTCGAAACTCGTAGCGTCTTACTAAACTTAAATACCGCAAAGATCAGATCACAAAAAAGATGTTAAAATTTGGAATTCAAAATGGCCTAAATGTAGCTCGCGCGGGATTTTCAGAAGACCAAATACTTACCGCGTGTTTACTCGCAGATAGAACCGGATACGACTCTATTTGGTACATGGATCATTCTAATGTCCCCCAGTGGTCAAAAGCAACTGTCTTGGATCCTTGGGTGATGCTTTCTGCTATTGCTGCAACTACACAACATGTTGAACTTGGAACATGTGTTACTGATGCCATACGAAGGCACCCATCAAACATCGCACTTGCCACAATCACACTGGACAGAATATCAAAGGGAAGGGGCACACTCGGAATTGGCGCTGGAGAAGCACAGAACCTAAAAGAATTCAACATTGAATTTGAAAACCCAGTGAGCAAATGGGAAGAACAGTTACAAGTTATCAAACTATTATACGGATCCACACCAGAACATCGGGTGAACTTTGATGGCAAGTACTATAAGCTGTCAGAAGCTTGTCTTCAGGCAAAGCCAATCAGAAAGCCGCATCCACCAATATACATGGCAGCCGGTGGACAGCGCACGCTACAGATGACTGGAAAGTATGGGGATGGATGGCTACCGATAGGCTATACGCCAGAATTGTTTGAGGATCATGCAAAGACGATCAAAAAATCTATGAAAGACAGTGGAAGAACAAATGAAGAGCAAGAAAATTTCCAGTATGCACTCGACATCGATGTGTATTTTTCAGAAGACGCAGAGGAATCATGGGCAAAGATGAAAGAGGCAATAAAAGTCAGTCTGTTCAAGCCAGAAGTACTTCGAGTCCACGGGATAAAACAAGTAGGCGATTTTGATTTCAAGAAATATTTCACTGAATATTCGATGTCAAACCAAGACTGGATTGTAAAGATGAGAGAGGGGGCAACTACCATTCCAGATTCTGTTGCACGATCATCAGTGGCAGTTGGAACACCAGATGACGTTATTCCAGTATTTGAGAGGTTCATGAAAGCCGGCGTAAATCATTTTGTGATTAGGTTTTGGGGTTCTAACTATTTCGGCTCAATTGACAAGTTTGCCTCAAAGGTAATGCCGTACCTAAAAGAGAAAAAATAGATTTTCGCTCGTTTTTATCATAAATGATCACAATCAACGAAGTGGAGGCATATTCGAGGGCAAAACATGCAGATATTACTTTTTGTAGAGGGATAGTGTTTAGGTTAAAATCAATAGGGGTAACGGACGAGACAGTCCTGTATTCGGCATTTTTGTCCAATTCCAACTCAAATTTTGATGAGATCCATGCACGGTTTGGCAGGGAAATAGCTGTCCTAGTGACATCCATAACCAAAGACAAAAGCCTGCCAAAACAACTACGAGATGAACAGTTTGTAAAGCAGTTACAAAGCGCGCCGTGGGAATCAATTTTAATTAAATTATGCGAGATATCAGCACATCTCAAAATAATCAAGGAATCAAACATATCAAAAACAAAGAGAGGTAAATTGCTCAAACAAAACATATATCAATTAAATGTGTTAAAAAACAAAATTATTGAAAACAGGGCAAAGACGCCAGGCATCTATAGGCTTCTTGATGGCGTAAATGAAACACTGGCTTACTTCGGACAAAGACCAATCAAATTTTGAAGGTTTTGTAGATACTAATCAGAACTTGTGCTGTTTTTTGCCACGTAATAGTTTGTGTTAAATTCGTCATTAGCTTTTAGTAGTTGATCCCTCGGAGTTGCTGCCTTTTCATAAAATGCCTTTCGCGCATCTTGTTCAGAACCGCCATTGTCTAACACTGCCTGTAATGCTGCCAGCCCTTCCCTTGTTTTTGCCTCAGTGAAATTAAATTGTGCCCAATAGATATTCTGTACTGTCGAATCCATCTGTGAAGCAAATGTTAGAAACGCGTTTCTTGGATTAAACGGACTGAACTGTTCAAACCACACACCCAAATCATTTAACAGATTTTGGTTGGCAATCTCTCGTTGTTTTTCTATGAATTTTTGACGGTCGTTAATTTCTTGCAGTTTTTTTAATCGCTCAGATTCTTGTTGTTTGTTTTGTTCAATGTTTTGTAGAATTTTTAGTGCCATTGGATCTCCTCGTATTTTGTCAGTAGTCACAACTTTGAACGTTGTGCCTAATTTTTGCTTTTCAGTTGATTCGGATTTATCGTTTACGAAAAACGAGGTGTTTGTGTACCCAGTAAGATATCCATCTTTTTGGGCCTTGATATTGACATTAAACTTGCCATTCAATGGTGGAGTCGGTAGCTCGTACGTAAACGCACCATTTGAATCAGATGTGGTTTCTACTGTACCAGACCACATTGTAATAAGAACAATAGCATCAGGTATGGGGTTTTGCTTTTCATCCATGACAAGACCTGTTATTAAACGAGCATCGCCCTGCCCTAGTTTTGCCGTGATGATCAGTTTTTCAGAGGGCTGGGCACCCGCAACGCCGAAAATACATCCAGTGATGATTAAAAGTACAAAAAATGCTTTCATTTTTGACGATTTTACTTTTGCACCTTAAGCAGATGTATCGACTTTTTCCTATTTTGTTGTTTAAAAAATGGAGCTTCTGTTCATGACAATTTTTTTAAAAACAGGATTCATTCAGATTAATTACGACCCATTCATAAGTGATCTCCATTAATTTACAACTAACAGATAATTTAATCAAAATTTTGGAATTTTGTGTGTATGCATTCAAAAGACAGACTTGTGGCTCGAATTTTGTTTGCAGTCTCAAGTTAAATTTCAACAAAACCTAACCCAAACGATGAAGGGAGATGTATTGCTTCAGAACGTACAGGTAAGAGGCTATGTTCCTGCAACGGCGGGTAAAAATGTCATGGAAGGCAAAAAAAAGATCCGCGATGCAGCAGAGACGAAGCTTGGGAAAAACATCGATAATGTCAGAAAACGCTGTACCGGCAGACCCCTTTCCATAAACGTCATGTTTTACCTACAAAAGGATTCAGCCCACGCGAAAAAGGATCTAGACAGCCTCTCAAATGTTCTACTGTCAGTATTGTCAAAGGAAATGGGCAATAAAAAAGAGGCTGGCCTCGGCATCATAAGTGATGATTCATATATTTACCGATTCGTTTTTGAGAAAATGGTTGTAGACTCGGCAGAGAAGGAAGGATTAGCGTTTTCGGTTTACGAGTGGTCGGAATCATAAACGATAAAAAATGGCATCCAAGGCTTAAGGCCAAAAACGTTAGTAATTTGGCGACAGCCTCAAACACCTAGTTTGTGTATCCACTCGAAATAATTATCTGATGTGGTGATTGATCGGTGCATGCTTGGTACAAAAAATTAGACTAGGTTTAAGAATAGAAAAAGAAATAGAAATCAGAATCGCTTCTGATTAACTAACAACCACAGTGCCTTTCATCCACGGATGAACCACACACACGTAGTCATAGGTTCCTGCAGTATCAAACTTTTGTTTGAACGATTTGCCTGCACTGACAAGACTGGAGTCAAAAGCACCGTTTGAGTCTGTTGCTGTATGTGCTGCAGAATCTACGTTTTTCCACATAACTGTCCCACCGACTGCAACTTTAACGTTATTTGGAACAAAGCACTTGTCACCACATTCGGTGTTGGTTGCTGTGCCTTTTGCCATTTCCACAGTTACGTTATCGGAGGTTGTTTTTGCTCCTGCTGACTCTTTCTTTTCAGCCACTTTGGTTTTTACTTCTTCTTTTTTGGCGTCTTTCTTTGCCTTCATTTCTGCAGCTTTGGCATCTTTCTTTGCCTTCATTTCTGCAGCTTTGGCATCTTTCTTTGCCTTCATTTCTGCAGCTTTGGCGTCTTTCTTTGCCTTCATTTCTGCAGCTTTGGCGTCTTTCTTTGCCTTCATATCATCTTTCTTTGCAGAATCAGCATAAGCCAGCTGAGTAGAAGCGACAACCACGCTTGTCAATAATGCAAACACTGCAATGCTTGCAAGTAATTTGGTATTCATTATTGATCACCGCGTTCATTATTATTATATTAAGATTAGGTACAATTGTTCGTCTAAACTAATTCCAATTTGGAAAAAAGATTATCTCTGAGTGGTTGGGTACAATGAGATTACAAATTGCTGCCCTAACTTTCAGCTAGTTAATATCAAACCACAGAAACCATTTCATTAATTTGAAGTCAAACGTAAAAACCACATACATTGTAGCTGGAGTCGGAGTCGCCATTGTGGTTTTGGCAATATTTTTCATTTATTCGGCAGACCAGGCAAAGATTAGGGGCTTTAATTTTGGCAACAGTCTGCAGACAGTCCAAGATGAATTAAAGCAAGCCCAAACAGAGTTTTATTCTAAAAAAATCATGCTTGATGAAAAAACCATGTCAAGGGAGGAGTTTTTGGTTTTTTCTGACACATATCTACAGAAAATGAAAGACATACTCTCAAGGTATGATACGTTGTCACCTCCAGAACCATTTGCAAAGTCAGTCGAGCTTTTCAAGGCATCCACACAAAAACAAATTGAAAGTGACGAACTTCTCATAGAATGGATAAGGACAAATGACACGTCAAACAAGGTGCGCTCGGATCTTTTACTGCAGGAATCATTTGAAAATGAGATGGCTGCGTTGGCCTCGTATACCAAGGCAAAAAACGGCGCAGGTTGATCTAAAGGAGCCCTTTTTGTGAGAGCAAATCCAAAGTGGAGGAAATTGTTTCTAGAATTAATTTTTTTTCAAGAGGTACGAGTTGCGCGAACTTGATTGGAAATGTCAGGCTGAGCATGTCATGATCCGTATGAGATATGTCAATCGTGTGCTGCATTTGGTTTTGTATAAGAAATTCTTTCCAAGCATCAATTCTTGCTTCCGCGTCGGACAGATGGCTCTGCAGATACAAAACGTCCATGTCTTCTTTCGAGTCGAATATCCCAAACTTTACCATCGGCACCGTTAGAAAACCACCAGAAATCGGATCATGGTTTTTGTGCATCTGATCAATTATTTCGTCTGTTTTGTCTTCAGGAAAAATTTTCCCATAGTCTGGGATAAAGTAACCAGCTATTTTGCGATCCTTGTCAAAAATTCTAAAAAAATCCTCGTCCTGCTCTAATTTCCACATACATGACAAATTTTTTATCAACTGTTATAAATCATAGAATCAGGGTATACAGAATGGCAATCACCAAGCACACGAAGGATTTTCTTGATAACTTGATCGATTATTACATCAACGAAGCTCCTTCATATCGTCAGATTGCCGAATCGTATTCACCAGAAATAGCAGCAGTCGACGATGCGGCATTTGGCATAATCACGGGTTGTGTGTATTCTGCCTTTCTAAGGGCGTACGAAAACGAAAACAAGAGTGTCGAACTTGATGACATTCAAGAATTTAATGCCATGATAAAAGAAAGGGCCGCGCGCATAAAGAAGGCTGTAACTAGCACCTAGCATTCCCCAGAATGAGTTAAATTCACATCGTATGGAATTATCGCATTGTCAGAGATCACACGGTACAAAATACAGCAAATAGTCGACAATGGACAAGTAGTCCAGATCACGATGGCAGAAGATGTTCAGACGGAGCCGCTCTCACAAAAACAACTCATCATGGACTCAATTACAAAAAAACTGGACCCTGAAATGCTAGAACAAGTACAGCCGCTTTTAGAGGCAATATTACAGGCTCAGCCCACAATCAAAATAAAGACCTACGACCAGACCACCATCTCAATTTCCATGCCAAAGACAAGATATGACAGAATGGGAAGGCCGCATGTTGGAGACGTACTAGAGGTAAATATTTCAAGAAAGTAGTTTTTCTATTTCCGATGCATCCTGCAGCGGTAATGAACACGTAAAGTTTCTACACACGTACACTGTTGTCTTGTCGGTAGGAAATTCTTTTCCTGCAAAAAACGCGTATTTTGACAATTCCTGTAGGCAATTCATGTTTGACACAGTAACCAAGATTGCCTCTGGGAGAAACTTTTTTGTCAAGAGGTCATAAAGTGACCTATCTGCAGAATTAAGCATTGTTATCTCAATTGGGTTTTGCAAGTAAAGATAGATTGTGTTTAGGAGATAACCGAACCCGAATGGGTTTTCTGCGGCCGCAAGCGCAAACGACTCTATTGTCTTTGTTGCAATGTCCAAGAATCGGTTTTGTTGTGTTAGATGGTACAGTTTTAGCATACAGCTTGCAGCAACGGAATTACCAGAAGGCATTGAAAGATCATAGTTGTTTTTGGGCCTTATTATGAGTCGTTCATGATCGTCGGCCGTAAAATAAAAGCTGTTGTTATTTGCATCCCAGAAATGATCAATCATGTGCTCCCCAAGGCTTGTTGCAAGAGACAGATATCTTGGCTCCGCAGTTATTTCAAATACATCTATTAGAGAATTGACAAAGTACGCATAATCTTCAAGATACGCCTGTAGTTTTGCCTCACCGTTTTTGTACGTGCGCAAAAGACGTGTGCCAGAGAGCAGGTTTTTTTCCACAAATGCAATGCAGTGCTTTGCAGCCTCAAGATATAAGGGATCATCAGTGACACGATATCCTTTTGCAAATGCAGATATCATAAGAGCATTCCAAGACGTCAAGATTTTATCATCTAGCCCTGGCCTTGTCCTTTTTGAACGAGACTCTAGCAGTTTTGTTGAGCCTTCTTCGATTATTTTGCGAACATGATCTTCAGCTACGCCAAAATGAAATGCGACTGTTGATGCGGTTATATTGTTGTTTAAAATAGTATGGCCCTCAAAGTTTCCGCCGTCTGTCACGTCAAAGTACAAACAGAAGACATCTGCAGCTTTTCCGAGGAGTTCCGCTATTTCTTTTCTAGTCCATACATAATACCTGCCTTCTTCGCCTTCAGAGTCTGCATCAAGCGCAGAATAGAACCCCCCTTCATGTGATCTCATTTCGCGCAAGACGAATCCGAGTGTTTTTCTTATTATGCCAAGATAGAATGGATCCTTTGTTATTTGGTACGCTTCCGCATAAACAGTCGGCAGCAGTGCATTATCGTATAGCATTTTTTCAAAGTGTGGTACAAGCCACCTTGCATCAGTCGAATATCTATGAAACCCGCCTCCAATCTGATCAAATATTCCACCATTTCCCATTTTGTGCAGTGTTTTGAATACAAACTCTGAAAACTTGGTAATTTTTGATATTTTGGAGTACCGTAGTAAAAAAGATAGGTTTGCGGCGTTTGGAAACTTTGGGGCGTTCCCAAAACCGCCGTACGTGTTGTCTGCAATTTGAATGAGATTTACTGCTGCTTCATCAAGTATTGTCCGTTCAGGCTTGGCAGGCGTTATGACAGGTTCTGTCTGCAGATTTGCCATAAAGTCATCTGCTGCCTTTTTGACGTCATTTGGCTTCTCATGCCACGCCTGTGCAAGCTGCCTTAGAATGCTTCCAAAGCCAGGCCTTCCATAATTATCAAGTATTGGAAAGTACGTGCCGACATAGAACGGTTTTTGCTCAGGTGTCAGAAATACACTGAGTGGCCATCCGCCTTGGCCTGTTGCCATCTGACAAACTTTTTGGTAAATGTCATCAAGATCCGGCCTCTCTTCCCTATCTACCTTGATGCTAACAAAATTCTCATTCATTATTTTTGCGATGTCATCGTTTTCGAATGATTCGTGCTCCATCACATGACACCAATGGCAGGAGCTGTATCCAATGCTCAGAAAGATCGGCTTGTTCTCATTTCTTGCTTTTTTTATCGCCTCATCACCCCACGGATACCAATTCACTGGATTATGTGCATGTTGTAAAAGGTACGGACTGGTCTCTCGTATGAGATGATTTTCTGCCATGTGTTTTTTGTCAGAACAGAGTATTTGTATTTTTGACTAGGATTGTCTTTTTTCCTCAGCATCATAGATTGCGGCATTAATTTGCGCCAAGAGACGAGTTTTTGACTTTTGTGCCTTTTTGCTGTGGCTATAGTCTTTTTTTTCCACCAGCGTTAGCAGTTCTTTTAGATCAGGCAACTCCAGTACTTTGAGTCCTTTTTTTGAGACGGTTTCCAGCAATGCTATTCTTCTGCGATCGTCACCGGTTACTTCCACAGTTCTGTAAGAAACAGAACGGTGTTTAATTTTTTGTGCAAGACAGAAATACGGTGTATGTTTTGATACACCATGACACAGATGCGCGCCATGTTGCTTGAGAGGTTAGGCCCGATTGAAAGCAACCCGCTAAGATTAACTGAGATGTCAAGGCATGAGATCAAAAAATCAAACCAGATTTTGTTAAAAATCCAAGCATGCGGAGTTTGTCGCTCTCAACTGCATGGGATAGAAGGCGACTGGCAGAAATATGGAATTCCGCCATCTCTTCCCACCATTCCAGGCCATGAAATAGTAGGCGAAGTAATTCAGATAGGTAGTGGCGTGCATAAATTCAGCCTAGGCCAAAGAGCTGGCATATCTCCCCTATACGGATCATGCATGGACTGCGAATATTGTAGAATTGGGAAAGAGCATCTTTGCGACGCCGCGGAGATCACCGGGGAGTCACTTCTTGGAGGCTATGCCGAATACATTACAGTGACAGAGGATTTTGCCACGCCGATCCCAGACAGTATGAAATCAGAGTATGCGGCACCCTTGTTTTGCGCTGGCATTACTGCATACAAGGCAGTGGTTGCAGCAGATCCTGCAAGAGGAAAAAAAGTTGGAGTCTTCGGAGTCGGCGGAGTAGGTCATCTGGCAGTCGAGTTTGCAAAGATCAATGGGTGTCGTGTGATTGGCTTTGCGAGAAACAAAAATCACCTGGATGTTGCAAGCCAAGTTGGGGCCGATAACATAATCACATACACTGATAATCAGAAAGAGTTTTTGGTGATACTCAAAAAAGAAGAAGGGTTGTTAGACTCTGCAATTGTCTTTGCACCGTCAGAAAAAGTAGTCGACACTGCTATAAACTCTGTAAAAAAAGGCGGATTGATAGTTCTAGGCGTCCTAGCTGGCATCCCAAACTTTGATGTCTTTGCAGAGAAAACTCTGAGGGGAACTTTGATTGGGTCAAGAAAAGACATGGCAGAAGTTATCAAGATTGCAGAACAGAATGATATCAAAATCATCTACAAAACTTTCCCGCTAGAACAGGCAAACCAAGTGCTGTCAGATCTAAAACATTCAAAAATTGATGCCAGAGCAGTGCTCAGTCCTTAAATAAAAGACAAGTACTGCCATACCATGAACTGCAAACGATGCCACCACATATCACAGATACATGAATCCACCAATGCCAGCAATTCACTTTTGAAACTTGGTAAATGCTCCATCCCAGGCTGCACGTGTAGGCAATATGTCGATTCCATCGAACAGCTTGACGAAGAGCTTCTCTAATTTTACGTTCATATAGCAAGCATTGAAAAATCTCTTGGATGAAAGAGCACCGTACCTCAGATGAGCTCAAAAAAGAACTCGACATTATGCTATCAAAGATCAACGCTCTTGAAATAATAGCGTCTGATGAATTCCAGAGGGGCATAGTCAAGGTAGCCAGACGGCTAACAGAGGGGCAGATTCATTCAATAAACGAGTTTGACCATCTCAAAAAAGCCCTAGATTTGCTCACTCTGGAGATATTTGAGATTAAAAACAAGCGAAATTCACGACTTTAATACGGTGTCAGAAAGCCCGCATTCCGTGCACTTCATTAAGATACTCTCACCTAGATCTTTTGATTTTTCCATCCGAGAGCCGCAGCAAGGACAGTTCACGATGTATTGTATGTTCAGAGAATATTAGAGTTATTCGTCATTACATGGCGGCTTGTATCGTGTTATGATTTTTGAGAGCAGCCTTTTTCTCTCCTCCGGCACAGAATCCCACATTGGATAGATTGACAAATACAGGTTTTGTTCGGTTCCCGCATTTTGAATCCAACATTTGAATTTTTCATTTTTTGTGAAAAAATCTGTACTTTCAGTTTTTTCCGAATTACCGGCATAGATTATTTCATAGGTATCGTTTGTGCGTTTTAACAACAGATACACAACTTTATCCATTGGCGGACCCCATTCAGATAGCTTGACTGGCCCAAGAAACTCATAGTGAAGAATTTGCAGTGTCATAGTTGAATATAGCCTGATTTTCTTTTATGTATGATCGTCTGGATTCAAAATGAATTTAAAGGCATAAATTTCTCTCAAAATCTGATCAGATATGGCAGAACCGCACAACTACAGAGCAGTCGGATTTTCTATGATCCTAGTATCTGCGTCACTCGTAGTAATTGCGCTCTTGTATCTTGCCATAGGCGACGACGTGCTCTATTCTGACCGTGTAGGAAAGGAAAAACAGTTTGAATACAGCCAATTTTTGGAAGAATCAAAGCAAAAAATGGAAGGTGTGGCAACAGGACAACCTGGAAAAAGCACCACGCTCAACCTAAGTGAAGACATGAATATGAAGAGCCCGTAGATTATCTATAACCGTTGTTAAAGTCTTCCCAGAGATTCAGGTTTGATGTGAGTTTGTTCATCTTGTACAATGCCCCGCCAATTATTCCTGCATGATAAAACGTATACAACAACACCTGAGACGCAGATGGTTCAGTATGTGAAAGGCTAAGCGCGATCATTGAGAAGAAGATAAAGGTACCAACAAACGTGGAAATGTTGTTGACAACTCCTGCAAGACCAATTATTCTTTTTGTTGCCACAGTCATGAGTGAAATACTTGAAATGATGAGGAACGTGAGTCCGCCGTTATTTGAGATGAACGTGGTTGTCCATTCTGCAAGTCCCATCTCTAGCACTGATTTTTCTGGTAAGTATATTCCGCCGTTTAGTGCAAAGCTTACTGAGCTAAACAGCCCTCCTATGATAAAGAAAAACAGCAGGATCTTTATTATTCCGCGTTTTATCGGACTGCGGGTCTCTGCAGGGCTGATTGCGCGCTCGGTAATTTTTAGACCGAAGATAAATCCAACAAAGACAGTTGGAAAGTACATGATCTCAGTAACATATGGCGAATCTACTGTCAACTTATGAATCTGGGGTGCAAATACCAAAAACAAGAGTATTGCTAAAAGTGCGCCACTGGCAAAAAGTGCTAAATTCAGATATGAGGAGTCGCGTGGCTCTGACATGTCCGCGTTCCAATTGTACATTTCTGGAGATGTGAAAAATCAGATTAAAGAAAACGACGGAAAATCATTTGGGCAGTTAATCAATTTTCGTTATACTTCACACATAGCCATTTGTGGAAGAATTTCGCTTAATAAGGAAGTCTCGTTATTTTTTGATGAAACATTGGCTAGGAATCAGGTGCCTGCTTGTCTACACGGTTGGCTTTTGCCTAGTTTTATCTGCATATGGCTCTGAGATTCCAAAAAAGCAGCAAGTGTGGTATTTTGGTGAAGGCCTCAAAGCGGGAGACGAGTTCACTTTTGAAATATGCGATCCCATACTAAGAATCCCAGAGATTGGTGATCATTGCTATACAATCACAATGAGATTTTTCGCACTACTTCCCACCCACGAAGGTATGACTTGGATAGTTGCAACGCACATAGATCATAAGGTAAAAACCGAGATGATTTTCCAAATTTCTCAAGAGTCGTTCAAGATAAAGACAGACGGAACAAACGTCGCATATGCAAATTCTATTGAAAGGACTGTAGGCTGGATAAGGCAGTTTGCTGCTGAGAACAAGCCGCAAATTTTGAGTGTTGGCAAGTTGTGGGGCACTGTCAAAGGAGATTCAAATTGGCCTACCCAAATCAGTGTTGAGAGAACTGATTTTGGAGAACTTGGAAATGCAGAACAGACATATTTGTTAGGGTATTCTTTTCTCAAAGAAAGCCAGATTCAAATCAAAGACGGATTTCCATTTCCCCTCAAAGCCACAATATACAAGCCAATTTCTTCCCATCAAGACACGCCGATAGATTTTTCGTTCCAGATAATCAGCTATCAAAATGTCGACAACAACATGTGTCAGTACGTCTCACCGTCAGAATCCCTTAATATCGCCTCATTGCCAAAACAAAAGAGCCAATCATTTAACGACTTACTTCATTCAAGCCAACAAGACGACTATTTCCATAATCATAACTACACAGACATAGAAGAATTCACCATAGATGAGATGCTCAAGCGAACAAACGATAATTCTACCGTACAAGATATGCTTGAGAGCACATATGATGACAGATACAGAGAAAAATTGAGGCAATCAGTCTATAATTTTACAAAGTTTGTTGAGATGATAGCCAATGCATCAAACACCATTCTGCAAAGTCAGCTAGGCCATCCTAACGCGTCATTTTCCAACTGATTTGACTATGAATGGATGTTTCGAAAATAATTGATTGCCTGTCTTGCGAGCCTATAAAAAAGCCAGCCCAGCATTGCCACAAACGCCGCAACCGCAGCCAGATTCCAGTCAAAGTCAACAACATTAACAGGCACATATGGTTTGCCAATTTTGGCCATGGCATGTCCTCCCCACAAATTCCAAGCTTCAATTTTCAGCTCGTGGCTCTGATTCACTACCGTGCATCCTCCAGAGCAGTCTTTGTTTAGGTCATTACCGTTTACAGTGACTCTAACTATTTCTCCAAATTTTTTGTCAGGATATAATCTTACAAGGCCTGGGACGACAGTTACATTGATGGTGTTATCAGCATCAAGATTTGCAATGTGTGTAAACGGTGAAAGAAAGTTTACGATTCTTTTTATCATTCTTGTTTTTTCGCCCACGGTGATAGTGATTTCGTATGGGGACGGCATTCCATATCCCGCGTTTAACTCCAGGCCCATCACGTCTGGCACTAACATCTGATAGAATTCAGGAAACCACGTAGACGTGTTATTTGATTTCAGTGTGACATAACCTGTGCCGTTTTGTTGGTTTGTTTTACCATACATGTCATTAACGACGATTTCCGCAAATTCGCTGGATTTTGTATCTTGAGATATTTTTTTGCACAAGTAATCATGAATAAGCATAGCGCCTTTTTCGGCATCTGGAAGCATTCTCACAGATACAGGTAAGCTAGTTCTTGTTCCGTCAGAATGATAGGTCAGGACCTTGACTGGATTTCCAAACTTTACGTCTGGATATTGGTATTTGTAATGAGTTAGATTCTTAGTTTGGATTCCCGCAAAGCTTGAAGATTGCAGCGTGTTATCGATTGTTGCATTGATGTATCTTTTTGCAAGCATTGTGTGCAGTATGGAATGATTAAAGATGATTTTTCCATGCCCTTTTTTGATAAACATTGCAGTGTCTGTTTTGCCACTTTCAAATGAATCCGATTCAATATCAGCCTCAGAACACATTTTTTGTGTTGGGGTAGGTGGATGTGATTCTGTCCATACGAGTGGCATGCCCAGCAATTTTTTCAAAATAGGATCAAATGCATAGCTAGAATAGGCATACGCGTTTATCTTGCTACGTCTTTTTTCGTGTATTCCCGGCTTGTCGTCTTGCCCACCTCCCCCTGATCCGAAATAATGTATTGCTACGGCCGGCCTGTTGCCCCAGCTAAACATATGTCCGTCTTTTAAAATCAGATATGGATACATATCAAACACTGGATCATATCGTACTAGAAGAACTTCGGTCTTGTTTTCATGTCTGTGAATCGGCCTACCCAAGTTGAGCAATTCTGCTTTGTAGTAGACAGTGTGTTTTCTAATTTCATTATCCGTAGTTACATTCATCAACGTGGTTCCATCCCCATACCGGTATGTCCTAGGCCAAGGTTCGAATCCATTTTGAACCAGAGTGTAATTACATGACCTGAATTCACATTGGAACTCTTTTTCCAGGTTCATGTCGTAATGTTTTGTAATTAGAATTGAAATTGTTCCAAGCCTTTCATCTTTCCACTTGTATGTTGGAGTATGAACTAGGTTGATGGCATCCCACAAATAATATGTTTCATCCACGTTTCCAGAGACGAATCCATCTCGATCTTTAAGGAATTCTTGTGTTATTGCCAGCCCGGCCTTTGGCTCAAGCACGTTAGGTTGATAGATTCCTGTTGCGGTGATTGTAGTCCACCCACAAGTTATTTTTGATTTTTTCAGGTAGAAGCAAAAATACCGCTCGGCTGCCACGGTTAGATGTAAAGAGTTTTTAGGTGCCACACCAATTGGAATTTCCCCAATGCCGGCCACTGGTGCAAGCCGTGCTTTTGTGACGGATTTTTGTAATGGTATGAGTTTTGCCAAGTCGCATTTTTTTGTACTTCCTCCTACAAGAGAGGATTCTAGTTGGCAGACCTTAAAATTCCTGCAGCCTTTGTTCCCATCCCAGCCGTAAGAAAACGAATACCCAAACCCATCCCCAGGATAATACGTATTGTCAGGATTTATTCTCGGGTAGCCGTTTACGAATGATTTTGATACTGTTGTCTGTACCCAGACCTTGCAATATGCATAGTACGCGTCTTTTGTCCGTATCTCATCTCCGCCAGTCTGTGCATAATGATTGTAGATGATGTTTGGATCAGTCGTAGGAACAAAATAATTCGTGATTTGTGAGGGGATTTCATAATCGGTATTTTTTGTAGGTTTTGTCAGATGATTTGCAAACGCATTGCCAGCAAACGATATCAGAACAACCCCCAAAAGTAGTGCAGACAGTACGTATTTTTTCACAATCCAAAATGATTGGAAATTAAAAAGCGAATATTTTACTGTGTTTTTATATTAATGATGTTTCCAGTATCAGTAATTAACTGGACAGAACTGCCCGTTGTGTTTGTTTCTAAAATAAGAATTTCTTTTTTTGGTATTATTTTGTTTGTTATTATTACATCACCATTTTTTAGAATGAAGGCGGATTTTCTTCCATCAACGTGAACACTATCAAGAACAATATCCTTTATTCCGTAATTGATCATCTCGATAATTATTTTGCTTGGAACTTCCCTGCTGCTTATGACACTCAAAAGTTCTTGTATCTGCATACCTTTTTCAGATAATGTCTCCTCTACAGTCTTTTCATTTTCTGCGATTTGTTTTGTTGAGGTATTTACAGCTAAAAATGAGGCTACGGCGACTACTGCGACCAGTAAAATCGAGGCTACCACCTCACTTATTCCACGCCGTGGCATATGAACAACGGAGGAGTTTGATTTGAGGGCGGCCATCTATCCTCCAGTTGCAATTTGAAGATCAGCCCACTCATACGTCGAGCCATCAGTGGCAAGAACCCTTACATTGATTGGGTATCTATGGTTCAGAACGACGTTTGTGTCGAAGATTTTGCTCGTGCCAAACACCTCTCCTGGGTCTAGTTTTGGAATGTCAATAAAATGAAACGAGTCTTCGCCAAAGAATCCCACACTGCCAGAGATTATCGTTGTGGTTCCGGTGTTTTTCAGACTTGTTGTAAAGAAAGTCTTGTTCGTCATAGATATGTCGATCAGACTTGATCTCATCACGTCAACTCTCGTTGTTTTTGAGGCAATCTCGTTTTGTTTAATCATGACAGTTCCGGCAGAAACGCCGCCAGTCACTGCCACGCCAATCAAAAGCAGTGTCGTGATTGCCGATGATATTCCACGTCGTTTCATACTAGCAATATTCTGGAATGTTTTAAGGATCGAAAGATATTATGTAGATACGATTCATTCGATCCTCTTCAAAAGGAATAAGTACCTCACCTTGGGCATCAAGCACAAATGAGTAATTGGGACCTCATGATGCCTGGAATGGGCCTTACCGCAATAGGTTTGACAGGGGTTACCATCTCATATGCTGGGATTGCCCACACGTTTATCGATGGAATGCATGCACTGACAGGGCTTACGTTGATGTTTGGGCTCATATTTTTGGCAGCTGGTATTTTGGAGGGAGGAGTAGCTACTAGCAACAGGGCAAAGGCTACGACTTTGGTAGTCTTGGGAATTTCGTTCTCGTTTGGAATCGGCGCACTTGCCTTCAACTCAATTACTACAATTCCAACCTTTGCTGGGGTAATGCTCATTGTTGCAGTTCCTGCAATAGTAATAGCTTATGTGTCGACTAAAATGCCACAGTATGCAAAACCGATATCAATAATTTTCATATTAGCCACAGGGGCGGCGATTGCCGCATATGTTGGGTTTGGTCTTTTTGGCCCATCACAGTATCTTGTTCCGCCACCAGTCGAAGAAGAGTCTGTAGAAGAGGTGCCTATATCCACTGCTCCAGTATCCGCAATTTCAATTTTGAAAGGATCTTCAATGCAAGGAAATCCGGATTATGAACCTGATGTTGCTCAGATACCGCTTGGCAATGTCATCGAGTGGACCAATAATGATGATGTGGCACACACAGTGACGAGTTCGGCAGACGCTGGGGCCACGTTTGATTCAAGTTTGATACCAGCAGGAGGAACCTTCAAACTAGACACAACAAAGTTGCAGTCTGGGACTTTTGATTACATCTGCATAGTTCACCCATGGATGACCGCATCCTTTGTGTTAGGCCAAGGTTCATCAAGTGAGAGACTTACTGAAGGAGCTACAGCGACAGACCCCAACTCTCTCCCGCCAGAAGAGATGCCAGAAAGTTCAGGTACAGATGTAACGGTGGCTCCTGTTGAAGAGCCATCTGAAGAGATCGTTGAAGAGCCGCCTGTTGAGACAACACCTGCGGTGGAAGAACCATCGACAGAAACAGGCGAAGTCAAGGTGTCAATTGCGGTCGGCGCGTCATCACCTGGGTGCGATAAGACAAACGAATGTTTCAATCCAAGTTCACTTACAATAGTGGTAGAGAATACTGTGATATGGACAAATGACGACACTGCCGCACACACAGTCACAAGCGGCAGCGATGCAACAGCAGATGGAATTTTCGATAGCAACCTTTTCATGGCTGGAAAGACTTTTTCGCACAAGTTTGATTCTACAGGCGAATACCCGTACTTTTGCCTTGTTCATCCATGGATGACAGGATCAGTCATAGTAGAATAAGATTGGAAACCCTAGTAATCACAGATAGTCAAAAACAAGTTCTTGTCGAACATGCAAAAAATCACGCACCAAATGAATCCTGTGCACTCTTGTTTGGAAAAGAAAAAAACCACGAATATACAGTCAAGGAGGTCTTCCTCACTACCAACCAGGACACGTCTCCGATCAACTTTACAATTTCAAATGAGGAACTGTTAAAGGGATACAAGGATGCCGAGAGAAAACATCTAGACGTGATTGGAATTTTTCATTCTCACCCGCACTCTGAAGCAGTACCTTCATTGACGGATAAGAAATTCATGGAGATAAACCCAGTAGTATGGGTCATTTTTTCAAACAAGTCGCAGAGCCTAGAGGCATATATTTTAGAATCCGAGATAAGGACAGTTCCTATCAAAATAGTCTAAGATATCATAAGCGATTTGTTCGCATGGTAATTCTAGCAGATTGTTATCTATTTTTAGAATTCCCGGTTTGGTTGGAAGTTCTCGTGATTACTGCTTTCTTGAATTAAATATCCCTTTTC
>Ga0187894_10000680_pt1 | contig 45666 bp, 43 predicted proteins | sample GBC1701081metaG_FD_136650 | JGI IMG/M metagenome (GOLD analysis project Ga0187894, IMG submission 136650) | White microbial mat communities from a lava cave in the Kipuka Kanohina Cave System on the Island of Hawaii, USA - GBC170108-1 metaG ... | reverse complement strand
CGGCGACAGTGTCACCTTCAGTCCTAGGGGCGGCCATGTGATAGATAATCTACTATTATTTCAATGATGATGGGTGAACAGGGTGTTACGGTCTTTTTGTAGCGTAGTCTTGTAGATAGTCGGACAGATTATCTACAATTTTCGGAGTAGTCATGACCGAACCTGTCGCCCGCGCGGGCAGCCGTCCGCGCCAAATGTTGGTTGCGCCCTGGCGCCTGGGCCTTTTGTTGATCGCCGGCAGCGCCGTGATGGCGCTCAGCGCCAAGATCGAGATGCCGTTCTGGCCGGTGCCGATGACGTTGCAGGTGCTGGCCTGCCTGACATTGGCCGGTATGTTCGGCGGTCGGCTCGCCGGAGCGATGATCGGCCTCTATCTCCTCGAGGGTGCGCTCGGGCTGCCGGTATTCGCCAATGCACCTGCCCGTGGCGTCGGGCTGGCTTACCTGGTCGGGCCGACCGGCGGTTATCTCGCCGGCTTTCTGATCGCCGCGATCGTCGCCGGCGCGTGGATACACCGCGGTCGTCTCGCTGTGTTGCCGACGGTGCTGAAGATGCTGGCCGGCCTGGCGATCATCTATGGCCTGGGCGTCGTGTGGTTGGCGCAGTTCACCGGATGGCAGAGCGTCATGGCGGTGGGAGTCCTGCCGTTCCTTGTCGGCGACGTCATCAAGGTTCTTCTGGCGGCCGCGCTCTCGATCGCCGTCGCGCGTTGGCGGAGGATCAGCTGATGAGCAGCAGCATGAACGCCGACACCGCATCGTCTGACATCCGGCACGACTGGACGCGTGCCGAAGCCGAAGCGCTCTACGCGCTGCCGTTTCCCGATCTCGTCTTCCGGGCCCAGGCCGTGCACCGGCGCTTCTTCGATCCGACAGTGGTCGAAACCGCCAGCCTGCTCAGCATCAAGACCGGTGGCTGTCCGGAGGATTGCGGCTACTGCTCGCAGAGCGCGCACTTCAAGACCGGCGTCACGGCCACGCCGTTGATGGACCAGGCGGCTGTCGTCGCGACGGCCGCGCAGGCCAAGGCGGCGGGCGCGACGCGCTTCTGCATGGGCGCGGCCTGGCGCAATCCCAAGCCGCGCCATCTCGATCGTGTCTGCGCGATGATCAGCGCCGTGAAGGATCTGGGACTGGAAACCTGCGCTACGCTCGGCATGCTGACGGCGGCGCAGGCGGCGCAACTACATGCCGCCGGCCTCGACTTCTACAGCCACAACGTCGACACCTCGCCCGAGTATTACGGCGAGATCATCTCCACGCGCACCTTGCAGGATCGCCTGGAGACGCTCGACCAAGTGCGCACTGCCGGCATCAAGGTCTGTTGCGGCGGCATTGTCGGGCTGGGCGAGCGTATCGAGGATCGCATCGGCATGCTGTTGCTGCTGGCCCGCATGGACCCGCATCCCGAAAGCGTGCCGATCAACATCTGGAACGAAGTCGCCGGAACGCCGGTCCAGCAGCGGGCGGAACGACCGCATCCGATCGCCTTCGCGCGCCTGGTTGCCGTGGCGCGGATCATGATGCCGGCGAGCGTGGTCCGATTGGCAGCGGGGCGCCAGTACATGAGTGATGAACTGCAGGCGCTATGCCTGCTGGCGGGCGCCAGCTCGATCTTCATCGGCACCACGCTGCTGACGACCAGGAACCCGCAGCGCGACCGCGACGCCGAGCTGCTCGACCGCCTGGGTATGAGAACGGCGACAGCCGTGCTCGAACCACACGCCGTATCGTAGCTGAAAGGAAAGATTCACCACGGAGGCACAGAGATCACAGAGGAACACAGAGAACGATGAGCACATTCGAGAGCCGCGATCTCTCCGTGCCCTCTGTGATCTCTGTGCCTCTGTGGTGAAGTCTTCTTTTCTGCATGTCGTTCAGGACGAGAGGACGGTCTGGTCGATCCAGGCGGCAAGAGCGTCCAGGACCTCACGGCGGACGTCGGGGTCCTTGCGGCCGGTCTTGGCCGGGACATGGAACGAATGGTCGGCGTCCTGGAACAGCGCCAGTGTGGCGCACGTGCCGAGCCGCTCGACCACCGGCCTGAGCTTGTCGAGCTCGGCGAGCGCATCGCGCGTTCCCTGCAGGAACAGCATCGGGATCTGCACGTCGACGAGGTGCTTGGCGCGCTCGTCCGACGGCCGTTTCGCCGGATGCAGCGGAAAGCCGAGAAAGGCGAGCCCGCGCACGCCGGGCAGCGGTGACAGCACCTGCGCTTGCGATGTCATGCGCCCGCCGAAGGAGCGGCCGCCGGCGATCAGCGGCAAGCCCGGCGCCAAACGGCCGGCTTCGCCCACTGCCGCGCGCACTGTCGCATGGGCGATGGCCGGCGGATCCGGCCGCTTTGCTTTCTGCTCCATGTAAGGAAACTGGAAGCGCAGCGTGGCGATGCCGCGCGTGGCGAGTTCCGCCGCGACAGCCGCCATGAACGGATGGGTCATGCCGGCGCCGGCGCCATGCGCCAGCACGTAGCAGGCACGGGCTTGCGATGGCATGTCCAACAGGCCCGAGACGCGGCGCACGTCATCGACGGCGAGGGTGATCGCCCGTGAACCCGACGACGCCATGTCCCGGCCGAGCCCTATGCGGTGCCGAACCGCTCGGCCGACCGGGCGCGTGCCTTGGCGGCCTCAATCTCGCGATCGCGCGGTGGCGCGGCGGTCACCAGGGCGTGCATCAGCTCATGCGCAGCCTGGGCCACCTGGGCGACCGCGCGGTTGAAAGCTTCTTCGTTGGCCTTGGACGGACGATTGAAACCGCTCAGCTTGCGAACGAACTGAAGGGACGAGGCGTGGATCTCCTCGTCCGTGGCAGGGGGCTCGAAGTTGTACAGGTTCTTGATGTTTCGGCACATGGGAACCTCGTGACGAGAAGGATCCAGCGGTGATGTGGCCACACTGTCATCCCGAGCGTAGCGAGGGATCTCCTGGAAAGGGAGTCTCCTTTCGCGGGAGATCCCTCGCTACGCTCGGGATGACAGACGCCTACTTCTCCGCGATGGTCTTGATGTTGGCCAGTCCGGTTTCGAAGTCGCCGCCGACCAGCTTGTCGAAGTTGAAGAAGATGCCCATCAGCTTCGATATGAACGGGCTGTCGCCGTACATCGCCCAGGTGACGTCGGTGGCGTCGCCCTTGGGCTGCAGCGTGTACTCGACCTTGTTGTGCGCGGTGAATGGCTTGACGAAGTCGAGGTTGATCTTGATTGACGAGGGCGAGGAGTCGGTGATTTCCATCCGTCCGATGCCCGCCTTGCCGCCGCTCTCCCACGCATAGGCAGCGCCCTTGCCGCTGTCGGCGCCGCTATAGTTTCGCTTCATGCCCGGATCCATTTTTTCGAACGGTGACCATTCGCCGTAGCGATGGAAATCGTTGAGGAGAGCGAAGACCTTCTCGGGTGGCGCCTTGATGCTGGCCGAGCGCTGGACGCGGAACGTGTCGGGTCGGGTCGCCGCGTAGATCAGCAGGACGACAACAACGACGACGATGACGCCGCCGATGATCGCGAGGGTCTTGAGCATGGCACTCTCCTTTGTGTGGCGGCGGCGCCCGCCGGATGGCGGGCGCCGGGACCGGTTTCAGGCTTCGCCTGGTACGATGACGAGCCACGACACGCCGAAGCGGTCGGCGACCACGCCGAAGCGCTTGGCGAAGAACGTCTTGCCCATCGGCATCTGCACCTGACCGCCGTCACCCAGCGCAGCGAATAGACGGTCGGCATCGGCTTCGTTGCCCGCTTCCAGCGACAGCGAGAAGCCCTCGAACTTCGAATGCTCGACGCCGCGGCACATGCCGTCGGAGGCAAGGATCTGGGTGTCGCCGATGCGCAGGGCCGCGTGCATCACCTTGTTCTCCGAGCCCGGCGGCAGCATGCCCGGCGGATGCGGTTCCGGACTCTCCTTGAAGCGCATCATCATCTCGACCTTGGCGCCGACCGCCTTGCGGTAGAAGTCGATCGCCTCTTCGCAGCGACCGTCAAACGTAAGGTAGGCCTGGACTTGCATGACTCTCTCCTCTGGCTGAAACGATGGGCGGGGTTGCTGACCTACGGCGTCTTGCCGAACTCGGCGTCGACGACGATCTCGATGGGGTCCACGAAGAATGGCGGCAGGCCGTGGTCCAGTGGGTTGATCGTGGCACGCGCCTGCACGCCCATGCGCGGCAGGCCCATGAAGCCCTTGCCGGCGCCGACCAGCGTCACGTCGAACGTGACCGGCTTGGTCTTGCCCATCAGCGTGAACTGGCCGTCGACCTTGCCATGCATGGCGTCGGTCTGGCGGAAGGCGCTGGACACGAACGTCGCCTGCGGGAAGGCCTTGGCCTTGAGCATGTTGTCGCCAGCGATCTCGGCACCGAACCCGGGGACGGGCGTCGCAATCGAATCGACCTGTATGGTGATGGAGAGCTTGGCCTGTGCGACGTTGGCCGGATCCCAGGACAGCGTGCCTTCGACCTTCTCGAACCGGAACAGGCTGTAGGAGTAGCCCAGGTGCGACACGCGGGCCATGACGGCCGTGTGCTGCGGGTCGAGCGCGTAGGCGCCGGCGGTTGCGAGCTTGATGTCCTTTTCCGCGGCGAATACGCCATCGGGAAGCGGCGGCGGCGAGGCCTGTTGAGCCCCGGCTGTTGCCGACAACGCCTGCATCAGGGCTGCGCCGAGAATCAGCGTACGGATGTTGTTTGTTACCTTGGACATCATAATCTCGCTCGCGGCTGTTGTTTTGTCACGATAGTGTCGCCTCAAGGACGAACGGGCCGGCGGCGGCCCGACACCGGGGTTCGATCTTTTTTGCCGGTGCTGTGACCCGGGGCTTCGGTGGAAAGCAAGCGGGGATTCGCCTAGGCTCGCGATCGTGAACAAACCGCTCGACACCTACAGGGCAAAACGCAATTTCTCGAAGACACCGGAACCGGCCGGTGGCACAGGCGCGACGTCGGGCGGTCATGCGTATGTCATCCAGAAGCACGCAGCGCGCCGCATGCACTACGATTTCCGCCTGGAACTCGATGGCGTGCTGAAGAGCTGGGCCGTGCCGGAAGGGCCGAGTCTCGTTCCGGACAAGAAGCGGCTCGCCGTGCACGTCGAGGACCATCCGCTCGAATACGGTGATTTCGAGGGTGTCATTCCCAACGGCGAATACGGCGCCGGCACCGTGATGGTGTGGGACCGTGGGACGTGGACACCCGAGTTCGACCCTGCGTTCGGCTATCGCAAGGGACACCTGAAATTCCGATTGGACGGCGAGAAGCTGAAGGGCTCGTGGCATCTCGTGCGCATGGCGCGCAAGCCGCGCGAAAAGCAGGAAGCCTGGTTGCTGATCAAGGCCAAGGACGAGCTGGCCCGCACCGCCGACGCGCCCGACATCCTCACGGAAGAGCCGCTCTCCGCCGCGACCGGCCGCGATATCGATGCGATCACCCGCGACCAGGATCGCGTGTGGTCGTCACGCCAGGGCGAGATCACCAAGCCGCCTTCGGGACAGCGCGCACAAAAGCGCAAGCGGATCATCGATCCGGCAACCGTGCGCAAGGCGAAGGCCGGCGCGATGCCCGACTGGATCGAACCCTGCCTGCCTTCGACGGTGGAGAAGGCGCCCGCCGGCGATGGTTGGGTGCATGAGATCAAGTATGACGGCTATCGCGTGCAGGCCCGCATCGAGAATGGCCGCGCGGTGCTGTTGACCCGCCAGGGCCTCGATTGGACGGAACGGTATCCCGGTGTGGCGCCGGCGATCGCCGGTCTGCCGGTGACATCGGCGCTGATCGACGGCGAGATCGTCGTGCAGACCGACGCCGGCGTCGCGAGCTTTATCGCGCTGGTCGATGCGCTGAAAAGCGGAAGCGGCAATTTCGTCTTCTATGCCTTCGACCTGCTGCATCTCGATGGCTACGACCTGCGGGCGGCACCGCTGGTGGAGCGCAAGGCGGCGCTGGAGAAGATCATCGCCGCCTACGGTGAGAACGGGCGCGTTCGCTTCAGCGAGCATATCGCCGGTGACGGCAACACGATCTTCCAGCACGCCAGTCGCCTGGGCCTCGAGGGAATCATCTCGAAGACCGCATCAGCCCCGTACCAGTCCGGGCGCGCGAAGACCTGGCTGAAGGTGAAGACGGCGCAGAGCGGCGCCTTCGTGGTGGCGGGGTTCATGCCCTCATCGCTCGACAGCCGGGCGGTCGGCGCGCTGGTCTTGGGCGAGTATGTCGATGGCAAGCTGGTGCCGTCAGGGCATTGCGGGTCGGGCTTCAGCATCGCCGACGGACGCGCGCTGTGGCAGCGGCTCAATCCGCTGCGCAGCAAGACCGCGCCGCTCAAGGACGAAACCGCGACGGCCAAGGGCGTGAAGTGGGTGGTACCCACGACGGTGGTCGATGTCGAGTATCGCGGCCGTACCCGCAGCAACCTGATCCGGCACGCGGTGTTTCGCGAAGTCGTCGAGGACAAGGCTCCGACCGACGCCAAGCGTGCCGATGCCGAACCGCCCCTGGCGCATGCCAAGAAACACCGAGAGGCGGCGCCCCTAGTGCGCCTCACCAATCCCGGCCGGCTGCTGTGGCCGGAGCAGGGCATTACCAAGCAGGGGCTGGCGGACTTCTACACCGAGATTGCCGACTGGATCCTGCCGCATATCGCCGGACGTCCGTTGAGTCTGTTGCGCTGTCCCGGCGGCATCACCGAGCAATGTTTCTTCCAGAAGCATCGCTGGGCCGGCCTCAGCGACGGGGTACGGCTGGTTCCGATTCCCGGCGACGACGAGCCGATGCTGGCGATCAACGATCTCGGCGGCCTGCTGGAGCTCGTTCAGGCCGGCGTGCTGGAGATCCATCCTTGGGGCGCGATGGCCGATCGGCCGGAACTGCCCGATCGCGTGACCATCGATCTCGATCCCGGCGACGGCGTGCCATGGGAGCGAGTGATCGAGGCGGCGTTCGATGTGCGCCGCTGGCTCGAGAAACACCACTTGAAGAGCTTCGTGAAGACCACAGGCGGCAAGGGCCTGCACGTGGTCTTCCCCGTGGAGCCGAAGGCCGACTGGGACACGATCAAAAGCTTCGCGCAACAGGTCGCCGAGGCGATGGCGGCCGAGCGTCCGGATCGCTACGTCGCCAACATGGCCAAGCGCGTGCGCCAGGGACGCATCTACGTCGACTATCTGCGCAACGGCATGGGCGCCACCGCCGTGGCGGCCTATTCGACCCGCGCGCGTGCGGGCGCCGCGATCTCGACGCCGCTCACCTGGGAGGAGATCGGTCCCGGCATTCGCGCCAACCACTTTACCCTGGCCAACCTGCCCAAGCGCCTGGCCTTCCTCGACCGCGATCCGTGGGACGGATTTGCGTCCCTGCGCCAATCATTGCCGAGCCAGCGTACATCGTCTCAGTCGGACCGTGCGGCTCCCGCCGCGCCCAAGGGCAGTGCAGCAAAGGACGAAGAGCGCGGCAGGAGCCGCGCGGTCCTGGTAAACCGCACTGCGCCAGCACCTACAGTGCCGTCGAAGAACGAACTGGCCGCCTACTGGAAGACGGTGGCGACGGAGGCGCTGGAGCATCTGGCACGCCGGCCGCTGACCCTGGTGCGCCATGAGAACGGCGAGACGTTCTATCACCAGAGCCGGCCGCTGCCGCCGATTCCCGCCGCGGTCCATCAGCTTCGCATCAAGAAGCGCGAAGGCGGCGAGGGGATCCGGCTGTGGATCGACAGCCTCGAGGGCCTGCTGGGCCTGGTCGAGATGGACGTCATCGAAATTCATCCGTGGGGTGCCACGGTCGACCACATCGAGCGGCCTGACACGCTGGTGTTCGGACTCGACCCGGGCGAGGGCGTCGATTGGGCGTTCGTCATCGATACGGCGCGCAAGATGCGTACGCTGCTGGAGGGCGAAGGACTGGACAGCTGGTCCAAGCTCACCGGCGGCAAGGGCCTGCACGTCATGGTGCCCGTCGAGCCCGATCTCGACTGGCTGGAGATGCATCGCTACAGCCAGCAGCTTGCCGAGCAGCTTGCCGCGACGGCACCGGAGCGCTACGTGACGACGGCGGTGCTCGACAAGCGGCCGGGCAAGATCTTCGTGAATTGCCTATCCAACGGCCGCGGCACGACAGCCGTCGGCGCCTATTCACCACGTGTGCGCCCCGGTTTCCCGATTGCGGTGCCGGTCAGCTGGGCGGAACTGGAGCGCGGCGTGCGTTCGAACGCTTTCACGATCTTCCGGCCTCCTCCACGACCCAGGCGTCGCGCGTGAGGCTCCCGAGACTTTAGTCTGGGTCTAGATCGGGCGCGAAAACCTGGAGACGAGATTGCACGATCGTCTTGAATTCCCGCCGCACTGCGGCAGCGTCACGGGACGAAAGCACGAACTCCGGGAGCGAGAGTGCTGGCAAAGCATCACGTATGCGTATGACCGTCTCCGCGAGCGCTACCTCAGTTCGGCCGACAGGAAGCTCGATCGTTCTGGCGAGGGCCATGAAATCTCGGCGGGTGAGGTGATCGTCCTTACCGTTGAGCTTGAGTGCCATGTGGTCGTTGGCGAATCTTGGAAAGACGCGGGTGTTCACCGCGTCGTAAAGCGGAGCGAACCGCACTGTGGAAAATCCTCGCACCCCTCGTTCGGCAATTTTCAGCATTGCGACGTTCTTCAGGTGCATGTCGCCATCGGCGATCAACCAGGCGAACAACGCACGCCGGAAAAGTGTTTCAAGATCGGCGAGTGGGGCGGTTGACATAGGTCTGAGTGCGCGGGCCATTCGCTCGATCGTGCTGTCGTACTTGGCAGATGTGGGTAGATCGAGGATCGAGCAGAAGTCTTCCATCGCGAGCCGCTGATGATCATCGAGACCACGGCGAATATCAAAGCGCTCCACGACCAATGCCGGGGGCATTCCGGCGGGCATGTCGATGAGTGCTGCAGCCGGGACTTCGAAGCCCGACGCGCGACCAAGTTCCACGCAGAGCCACTCGACGACGGGCAGTGTATCGAAGCCGCCGGTGCCGGCAGGTTTGAGGATGTGAGTAAACGGCTGATCGGTTGCCGGAAGTAGCTCGCCGGCTGCAGTGAGGCACATTGGTGCCTTGATCTGGATGCCGGACAAGCGGGGCGTCTGGTCGTGGGCAAAAAGGCGCGCCAGGTTCCGCTCGAAGCGTTCCTCGATGTGATCTCGTGTCGGGCCTGCATAGCGACCTGTGAACCGGCCGCCTGCCACGAACTTGTTGAGTTCAGCTTGGAGAACGTCGTGCGGGAGGGCCGCCAGCTCGGACCTGCTCTTGACGATGGCGATGTTGGACATGTAGCGCTTGCCCTTGCGAAGGGCATCGCGTTCATCCTGCTGATGCAGGACCTCTGCCAGCCAGCCTTCTGGCAGAAGCGATTCGATGAAGGCAGGTAGCTTACCCGGTGACGTCTCGCGGATGAGCGGTGGACCTGACGCTTTTGCAGGAGTCCAGCGCCATTCGAAGCCGTCGTGGGTCAGTCTGCCGAGAGGTGCTCCATGCCAGGCAACAAGGAGCTTCATTTCCGCCTTGTTGATCGCGCGCCTTGAGGTGCTTGGTCGGGTAAGGAGGTAGCGCTCGGCTCGCGCTCCTTCATCGAACCAGCCATTTTGCCGGGCAAGTGCGTGGACTGCATCCGCTGCCGCGTTCGGGGAACGATGCTCCTCAATCAGTCGAGTTGCCATCTGCCGACGTTGCTGTTCAGAGATCGCGCTCGCGTGCTCGCTCCGCTGGCGGAAGGCTTCGAGAAAGCGCTGGCGAGGTGACGAGGCATCCACGCGAAGTTCACCTAGATCGTCGCCGACGATGGCGGTCACGGTGGATGGATGGGCCGGCGCCTGGTTCTGGATAATCTCAAGGGTACGAAGGCGTGTACGTTGGTTGCGCCGCCCGCTGATGAACAGTCGGCCGTCTGGCGTTGGCCCAAGCAGAAGGGCAGTCGCCGATGACAGATAGGCACGCGGGTAGAGGTATCGTGCGATGCGGACCGCGTGCCTGAAAACTGTACCTTCGACGTCGTCGGCGGTATCGACGTACACGCCGCGCACGAGTTGGATGAGTTCGCTGGCCTGGGCGCGCAAGTGTGCGCGTTTGGCGTCGATCGACTCACCGACCAGGTGGAGACCCATGAATTATCTCGCATTTGAGATGCGTGATAATTCCAGAAACAATGTAAGGAGGCAAGAATTTTCACGCACTTAAGATGCGTCAGAATTCCATCCTGATGTACCGTAACTTATTGAAAATATGTTACATTCCGTTATGAAATTCAAGATTATCTGATCTTAACTATCATCCTCCACCTGCAGCCGCCCGTAGGCGGCAAGGCGTGCCTGGAAGCGGGCGACGTCGTGGCTGAGGATGACAAGGTCGTGCTTGGAGCCGTCGCGGTCCTTGACGTGATCGCGCAGCAGCGCCTCGCCGCGAAAGCCCAGGCCTTCGAAGACCTCGATGGCGCCGCGCTGATCGACCGTCATCTGCGTCACGATCTTCTCCAGCCCCATCGACAGCGCCTGCGCAAACGCCTCCTGCACCAGCTGGCGGCCGAGACTCTTGCCGCGCATGGACGGCGCGGTGAAGACGAGCAGCTCGCCGACATGGGGTGACCACGACGCCTCGCCAGGATTGATGATCGCGCAGCCGACGACCGCGCCGTCGCGCACGCCCAGCAGTGTCTTCAGGCTGCCGCGCCGCAGATCCTCGACCCACTGCGCAATGACGGCGGGCTGCGTGATGTCGCGGCGGAAGAACAGCAGGTCGTGATTCGGGAACAGGCGGGCGAAGGTGAGCAGGGCGCCTTCGTCGGCCGCCACCATGTGCCTGATCTCGACCGGGCCATCCTTGCAGGCCACGGTGCGGGGAAGGCGGTCGTCCCCTGGACGCGTCATGTCGAGCGCACTCCCAGCCAGCCATCCAGCTTCGGCCACAGCCGTTTCACCGCGTTGGCCCCGGCGACCAGGCTCACATGGCCGCCCTTCAGCACGACCTCCTCCTTGTCGGTGCTGCCGACCAGGTCGATCAGGGGACGGCTGGCCTGGCGCGGCACGATGTCATCGTGCTCGGCAACGGCATGCAGGAACGGCATGCGGATGCGTCCGAGATCGACGCGCTGTCCGCCCAGCACCAGGTCGTTCTTCAGCAGCCGGTTGTCCCACATCAGGTCCTTGATGATCTGGCGGAAGCATTCGCCGGCGACCGGCACCTGGTCGTTGGCCCAGCGGTCGAACATGCGGAACGACGTCACGAACTCGTCGTTCCACATGTTGTCCCACAGCCTGACCTGGCCGGTGAACCGCGACATCGGCCGCAACATGCTGAAGCCCTCGGTGATGACCTCGGGCGGCACATTGCCCAGCGTGTCGACCAGGCGGTCGACATCGAAATGCCGGCGATCGGTCCAGTTATGGAACAGGGTGAAGCCCTCGAAATCGACCGGCGTCGTGAAGCAGACGAGGTTCTTGAGGCCGTCGTCGGGGTGAAGCGCGGCATAGACGGCGGCCAGAAGCCCACCGAAGCAGTAGCCGATCATCGACACGTCGCGTTCGCCGGCATCGATGCCGATGCGCCGCACACACTCCGGCAGAAACTCCATCGTGTAGTTCTCGAGGCGCAGCGTCTTGTCCTCGGGCCGCGGCAGGCCCCAGTCGACCATGTAGACTTCGAAACCGCGCTTGAGGAGGAACTCGATCAGGCTCATGCCGGGTGTCAGATCGAGGATGTAGGGCCGGTTGACGATGGACATTACGATCAGCACCGGCACGCGGTAGACTTCGTCTGCCAGCGGCCGATAGCGATAGAGCTTCAAGGTGCCCTTTTCGTAGAGGACATCGCGCGGCATGCCGGGGTTCTGCGGGCCGGCGCTGGCGAAATACTCGACGCCCTTGATGCCGCGCTGGATCGTGCGTTCGACCTCGGTGCGCACGCGTGTCGCCAGGTCGTCGGCTGGTCCCATGATCGAGCTCATGGCGCACCCGGCGTCGGCGGTTTGCGCGTCTTGGGTGGTCGCGGCGGGCGCGTTCCGGGTGATGCGGCTGCGGCGCCTGATCGTTCGAGGGTGTCGACGATCCGGGTGAGCAGGGTCTCGACGGCGTTCAGGCGTTCACCCAGGGCGGCGATGTCGGCGCGCGTCGGCAGGTTCAGCGTCGCGAGGTGGCGGTTCATCGTATCGCCGACCACCTTCTGCACACCCATCGCCAGGCCCGTCGACTGGCCGAAGAGTTGCGCGAATCCTTCCGAGCCCATGGCTTCGTTGATCGAGGTGTTGGAGCGCTTTTCGAACTCGCCGAGCCACTCCCGCCATAGTGAAAACGGGTCGACAGGCTTCGACGATTCGGCCATCTGGCGCCTCCATCCCGTGTGGTCTTCTACGGTGACCTTCACGGGATCATTGTTGCGCCCGGTGCGAGAGTCGGTCAACTCTCCATGAGAGCCTTCAGCGCCTGCAGGTCGCGTTGCACGGCGTCGGCGTCGGCAGCGAAGGCCGCGTCGGACATGGTGGGCAATCGAAATACAGTCAGCATCACCTCGCTGCCGCCGCCGTTGGCGATGACGCGCCGCGGCACATGGATCTCGGTGCCATCCGGTGCCGACAGATGGTGGTCGAGGATGCCGAAGCTGTTCTTCGGCGTGAAGTGGACGTCCATCCGGCCGGCCGGCGTCTGCACGATCCAGCGATCGCCGACCTGCCGCAGGGACTCACCGAGGCCCTTGGCCCACGCTACAAAATTGGCGGGCTCCGAGGTGAAGTCATAGACCGCGCGCCAGGGGCGCTCGATGCGTACGCTCAGTGTCTGTGACTCGACGGTTGTAGCCATCACTCACTCCCAGGCAATCATCGCGCGAGAGCTTGGCGATGATGTACCGAAGCGTCTTGAATGAAACGGACACCTACCCCGCGATGTGGCCGAGGACTTCGGTGGGCGGCAGGCCTGACAGGCGCTTCACTTCACGGCTGAGGTGGGCCTGGTCGGCGTAGCCGACCGCGGCGGCGCAATCCGCCATGCCGTCCGCATCGTGTGCGGCGGCGAGGAAGCGCTGGAAGCGCAAGATGCGCTCCAAAGTCTTGGGGCCGTAGCCGAAAGCGTCGTGGCTGCGTCGCCGCAACGTGCGCGGGCTGACGTCGAGAAACGCGGCGGCGGCACTGACGGGGCAGTGCGCGCCGTCGTTCGGCTGCGACAGCCGGGTGAAGAGGGCGCGCATGTCACGGTCATCGGCCGCGATGCCGCCGGCGCGTCGCTGCAGGCCGCGCTGCAGGCGTCGCGCGATGTCCATGGGAGCCCGCGCCGCGCCGGCCTCGTCGGCGAGATGCCGTGCATCGGCACCCCAGATGTCGTCCAGAGCAATGCGCTGATCGACAATGTCGGTGGCCGGCAGGCGCAGCCAGTGGCGGGCGGCGCCGGGCTGGAACCGCAGCCCGACCACGACGGCGCCCGATGCCAACGCTTGTCGCCGCGCCGCGCGGTCGGCGCCTGCCACGCAGAGTTGACCGTCGATCCACAGCAGGTCGATGCAGCCGTCGGGCACCACCAGCACCGATGGTTCGGGCGCGCAGGGCAGGCAGTGAATCCATACACGCGCGATGTGCCGGCGCAAGGTCGCGTCCGGCTCGGCTTCGGCATAATAGCCGTGCACGGTGTATCGGTGGTCGACGTGGCGGGTCGACGCCATCATGATATCGACATAGCGCAGGCGTGCCGTGGGCGAAAGCCCGGTACAGCCGGACGAGGGACGATGATCGGATACGAGGTCAAGGACGGCGTGGCGGAGATCCTGCTGAACAATCCGCCGGTCAATGCAATCACCATGACGTTCCTGGACGCACTGATGGAGGCGCTCCGGCGGGCCGACACCGACCCTGAGGTTCGGGCGGTGACGATCGCCAGCGCACTGCCGGGGCGCTTCAGTGCCGGCCTCGACATTCCCGCATTCCTGAGCAATGCACCCGAGCAGGTGCACGCTGTCGTCAACAAGCTCTACGTCCAGCTTCACGAACTGCAATCGAACCTCGGCAAGCCGACGATTGCTGCCGTTACGGGCGCGGTGCGGGGCGGCGGCATTTCCATCGCGATCACCTGCGACATGATCGTGGCCGCCGACGATGCCACGTTCGGCTATCCGGAGATGGAGGTCGGGCTTCTGCCGGCGATCCACTACACGCACCTGCCACGGATCGTCGGCCGCTACCGCGCTTTCGACCTGCTGTTCACGGGCCGGACATTCGATGCACGCGAAGCCATGGGCCTGGGCCTCGTCAGCCGATTGGCCCCCCAGGCCCGGGTGGCGGAAGAGGCGCGCACCGTTGCACGCGTCCTTGCCGCGAAGTCACCGACGCTGATGCGTATGGGCAAGAGAGGCTTCACACGCGCCATCGACAACGGCTACCGCCAGGGTGCCGGCAGTGCCGTGGACTTGATTACCGCCGTGTCCATGACGCGTGATGGGCGGGAGGGCCTGCAGGCCTTCGCCGAGAAGCGCAAGCCGGCATGGGGAGCCGATTGAGGTCAGCCGATAGGCAGGCTTGATTCTCCCCGCGATGGCTCCTGTAATTGAGCAGGAATGAAACACATGGTGTGCGGATAATTCGGAGCGCGTGCAGGCTCGACATGACCGCCGTTCATCTCTTTCGTCTGGCCTGGGGTCTGTGGCTGCTGTCATGGCTGCTGGCGACGCCGTGGTCGGCGCCCACGCTCAAGCGGGTGGTCACCGGCGCCACGACGCTCAACCGCATCGTCATCATCACGGGCGCCGTGTTGTTGTTGGGCGGCGTCTCGTGGCTGGACGTCGAGCATCTATGGCATGTCGGCCAGGATGGCGTGTGGCTGCTGGCGGCGCTGACCGTGGCGGCCTTCCTGTTCGCATGGTGGGCGCGCCTGCATCTGGGGCGGCTGTGGTCGGGCGCCATCACCCGCAAGGAGGGCCATCATCTGATCGACACCGGCCCCTACGCGGTGGTGCGGCATCCGATCTATACCGGCCTGATCGGTGCGGCGCTGGTGACGGCCGTCGCCGAAGAAACGCTGCAGGCGTTGCTGGGCGCCGCGCTGATCACGCTGGGACTGTGGGGCAAGGCCGCGCTGGAGGAGAGGTTCCTGCGCCGGGAATTCGGGTCGGTGTCCTATGACGCCTACCGCCGGCGCGTGCCCATGCTGATTCCCTTCCTGCCGAGGTCGGGTTGACGCCGACGCGCGGCCTGCTGGCGGCCTGGCGCCTGGCCAAGGACACCATCGATGCGTTCGTTGCCGACGAGTTGCTGAGCCGCGGCGCCGCCATCGCCTATTACACGATCTTCTCCATCGCGCCGGTGCTGATCATCGTGATCGCCGTCGCTGGCCTCACCTTCGGCCAGGAGGCAGCGCAGGGCGCCCTGGTGGCGCAACTTAGCGACCTGATGGGCGCACGCAGCGCCGATGTGCTGCAGGCCATGATCGAAAGCGCCAGCAACCGGAAAGCGGGCATCTGGGCGACTGCAGTGGGGTTCGCCACGCTGCTGCTCACGGCCAGCGGGGTCTTCGGCGAGATGCAGGCGGCGCTCAACGTCATCTGGAAAGCGGCGCCGCAGCGGTCGGCCGTCGCGCGGGTCGTTCGCTCCCGGCTGACCAGCTTGGGACTGGTGCTGACGTTCGGCTTCCTGCTGATGGTGTCGCTGGTGGTGAATGCCGGCTTGTCGGCCGTGCACGCCTACATCAACAGCTTCTTTCCCGCCGCCCACCTGCTGCTGCAGGTCCTGACGTTCCTGATCTCCCTTGGCCTGATCGCGCTGCTGTTCGCTGCCATCTACAAGGCCCTGCCGGACACCGCGATCGCCTGGCGCGACGTCACCATCGGCGCCGTGGTGACGGCACTATTGTTCACTGTCGGCAAGTCGCTGATCGCCTTCTATATCGGCAGCAGCGCGGTGGCCTCGAGCTACGGCGCCGCCGGTGCGTTCGCCGTAATCCTGGTCTGGATCTACTACTCGGCGCAGATCTTCCTGCTGGGGGCTGCGTTCACGCACGTCTATGCCCGGCGTTACGGCAGCCGCTCGTCCCAATAGGGGCAACTATTCGGCCGCAAGAAGTGGCGGCATGGCAGCGCTTGCTTCCATCGGCTTCGATCGCGGCGTCAAGGCCTGGCGCACGCCGTCGAGTTGTTGGCCGAGCGCACGCATGCCGCGGCGGTAGAGTGCCCATCGTCGGCGCAGGTCGGCCGTCTCGACCTGCTGTGCCGTGCCGTTCGTCCGCCCGTAGCGCACGGTGCTGACCGCGACGCGGACTTCCTCACGGTCGAAGCGCAGCGCCTGCCAGCGATTGCAGACATTCAACGCCCGCGGTCCGATCCAGCGCCAGGTCTCGGCTTCCTGCTCGGTGGCGAAATGATGCCGCACGCCGAACTGGGCGCAGGCGGCAATGCCGACGGGCGCATCGAGCGCGGCAACGTCGGCGCGTCGCGCCGGCAACGCGCCACGATGGTCGGGCAGCCAGCGCCGGCGCACATGTGCGCACAGCGCGGGCCAGTCGAGCGGCAGGGTGCTGATGCAGGCCGGCATCGGGTGCGATCGAAGATGGGTGGGAGGGATGTAAATTATATTCTCATAAAAAGAATTTTATGTCAACGCATAAATCATGAAACAAGAATAAATAGATTCGGCTGATACTGTATATTCGCGTTTGAAGGTTGAAGAGTCGGCGGTCCGATTCGGACCGGTTTTGATTTACGCCCCATCGTCGATTTCTGACATCGAGGCGGTCTTCCGGCGTCGTGCAGCGGATCGCCCGTCATTGGCAGAAGGGAAGTCCATGTCTGAGGCCGAACAGCTGGCGGCACTGAGGCGTTACGACATCCTCGACACCGGGCCGGAGTCGCAGTTCGACTCCATCGTCGAGCTGGCGGCGCGCATGTTCGACGCGCCGATGGCGACGATCTCGTTCCTCGACGCAACGCGCATCTGGTTCAAGGCGCGCTACGGCGTCACCGTCAGCGCCGTGCCGCGGCAATGGAGCCTGTACGACGAGGCTGCCTTGGCTGGCCGGGTGCTCGTGATCCGCGATCTTGCGACCGATCCGCGCTTCGCCGGACATCCCTATGCCCGGATCGCCCGCATGCACTTCTATGCCGTCGCACCGCTGCACGCACGCAACGGTCTTTGCATCGGTACCATTGCCGCGATCGACCGCGGGCCACGGCCGGACCTGTCCGATGATCGCATCGCCGGCTTGCAGGCGCTGGCGCGGCTGGTCGAAGCCGAGCTTGAACGGCGCTTGCTCACGATCGAGTTGGAAAGGAGCACCGAGCGCTTCCGTGACCTGGCGCAGATGTCGTCCGACTGGATGTGGGAAACCGATACCGAGCATCGGATGACGGAAGTGTTCTTCGACCGGCCGAACCTGGCCCGGATCGCGCCCACCAGCCTTGGCCAGCGCCGTTGGGAATATCAGTATGCGCGGCCTCTCTATGCGACGTGGTCCGACTATCGGCAGATGGTCCAGGCACGTCAGGAATTCCGCGGCTTCGAATACGAGGTGATGACGCCGGCCGGCGACTACCACGTCTTTCGCGTCAACGGCCGGCCGCGGTTCGACGCGCAGGGCGTCTTCCTGGGCTATCGCGGCACCGGCTCGGAGATCACGGCGCACCGGTTGGCGGAAAAGCGCGTGAAGGACAGCGAAGCCAGCTTCCGCTTCCTCTTCGAGAAGAATCCCAATCCGATGTACCTGTTCGAGCACGCGAGCCTGCGGATCGTAGCCGCCAACGAAGCCGCCTGCGCGCTTTATGGCTACAGCCGGGTCGAGTTCGAGACGCTGACGCTATATGACCTGCGGCCGGAACCGGAGAGGGTGCTGCTGCGACAGCGCTTGGAAAAGGCCGAGTGGACGCGGCGGGCGCAGGGCCGATTCCGACACCAGAAAAAGGACGGTTCGGTGGTGGACGTATTCGTCAATGCCGAACCGGCACGGTTCAATAACGTAGCGTGCGATCTGGTGCAGGTGCGCGACATCACGCAACAGCTGCAGGCCGAGACACGGCTGGCGGAGGCCGAGGCCACGCTGCACCAGAAGCAGAAGCTCGAGGCGCTGGGCCAGCTTACCGGCGGCATCGCTCACGACTTCAACAACATCCTGGCGGTGGTCGTCGGCAGCATCGAAATCGCGGCTGACGCGCTGCTACCGGACTCGGCCGCTCACAAGCCGCTGGCAGCGGCTGTGGCGGCGTGCGAGCGCGGCGCCGATCTGGTGGCGCGCTTGCTGACCTTTGCCCGGCGCCGGCCGCTGGAGCCGCGTGAGATCGCGGTCGGCCCGTTGCTCGAGGATATCGCCAGCCTGGTGCGCACGGCGATATCGCCGCAAGTCTTTCTCAGCCTGTCGATGGCCGACGACCTGGGTGTGTGCCATGTCGACCGCAGCGGCCTGGAGACGGCAATCCTCAATCTGGCGGTCAACGCCCGCGACGCTATGCCCGACGGCGGCCAGCTGGGCATGACGGCACATCATCGGCGGATCGGCGACGAGGACGTCCGCATGCGTCCCGACCTGAAGGTCGGCGACTGGATCGAAGTCACCATCAGCGATACCGGCGCCGGCATGGCGTCGGACATCCAGGCCAGGGTGTTCGAGCCGTTCTTCACGACCAAGGAGGAAGGCAAGGGCACCGGCCTTGGCCTTTCCATCGTGCATGGCTTCGTGCACCAGTCGGGCGGGTTCCTGACCCTGGACACCGCGCCCGGCTGCGGCACAACATTCAAACTCTATCTACCGGCGATTCCTCCTGGGAGCGCGGGCCTCTGGCCCACTCATGTCAGGCGAAAAGCAGAGCTTTCGCCTTGATGCGGGCGGGACGCCCGCGCTCCCAGGAGTTCCTAGAGGATACAGGCTAATAGCGTGCCTGGCCGGATTTGCCGGCGGCGGTCTTGACGACAATGGTGATCGATGCGGCGCTGCCGATCGCAGCCTTAGCGTCGCCCTTGAGCGTATTCTCGCCGGCCGGGGTCAAGGTGACGGTCTCACGGTCGGCGCCAGTGACGACCAACGCTGATCCGGAGAAGCCCTTGGTGCTGACCGGCTTGTTGGCCTCGTCGAACACGTTGACCGTGACGGTCGCGCCGGCCGTGACCAGCTCGGCATGGACACCGGCGATGTCATGCATGCGTCCGCCATTGGGACCCTTCTGGTCGCCGTGCTTGTGTTGGGCGAACGTCGGCACGGCCCACAACAGCGCCGCGGCAAACAATAGAGCGTACTTCATGATCAGCCTCCTTGCGAGGATGAGGTTTGGGGAACGTCGGCACTGGCGGTGCTGTCGCCGTTGCGTCGGAACATGACGTAGAGCGCCGGCAGCACCAGCAGCGTGAGGATGGCGGACGAGACGATGCCGCCGATGACGACTGTGGCGAGCGGCCGCTGCACCTCGGCGCCGGGGCCGGTCGCGATCGCCATCGGGATGAAGCCCAGTGGCGCCACCAGCGAGGTCATCAGCACCGGCCGCAATCGGGTCAGCGCGCCTTGCGTCACCGCCTCGATGACGGCCAGCCCCTGCGTGCGCAGGTGACGGATGTGGGCGATGATGATCAGGCCGTTCAGCACGGCGACGCCGGACAACGTGATGAAGCCGACGCCGGCACTGATCGACAGCGGGATGTCGCGCAGCAGCAGGGCGGCGATGCCGCCGGTCAGCGCCAGCGGCACGCCGCTGAACACCAGAGCAGCGTCGGCGACTGATCCCAGGCTCATCAGCAGCAGCAGGAAGATCAGCGTCAGCGCGATCGGCACCACGATGGTCAAGCGCTGTGAAGCGGATGCCAGCTGCTCGAACTGGCCGTCCCAGCCGATCCAGTAGCCGGCCGGCAGCTTGACCTTGGCCGCGATCTGGCGCTGGGCTTCGGCGACGAAGCTGCCGAGATCGCGCTCGCGCACGTTGGCGCTGACCACGATGCGCCGCTTGCCGTCCTCGCGGCTGATCTGGTTGGGTCCCGGTGCCACGTCGATCCGCGCCACTGCCGACAGCGGCACGTAGCGCAGGGGCGCCGCGGCGCTGCCGCCGGCGACGGGTCGTATCGCGCCGTTCGTCGCTTCGCTCGCCGGCAACGGGATCGGCAGTGCGCCGATCACGTCGATGTCCATGCGCAGATGCTCGGGCAGGCGCACGACCAGGTCGAACCGGCGGTCGCCTTCGAACACCAGCCCGGCGCTCTTGCCGCCGACGGCGATCTCGACGATCTCCTGCACGTCGGCGACGCTGATGCCGTAGCGCGACAGGGCGGCACGGTTCAGCTTCACCGTCAGCATCGGCAGGCCGCTGACCTGCTCGGTCTTCACGTCGGCGGCGCCCGGCACGGCCTGCAATGCGGCTTGCACCTCGCCCGCGACGCGCAGCAGCACGTCAAGATCGTCGCCGAAGATCTTGACGCCGACGTCGCTGCGCACGCCGGAGATCAGCTCGTTGAAGCGCAGCTGGATGGGCTGCGACAGCTCGTAGCTGCTGCCTGGGATCTCGTCGGCGGCCCGTTCGATGTCCTCGACCACGGCGGCCTTGGATTTGCGCGGATCGGGCCATTCCTTGCGTGGCTTGAGGATCACGTAGCCGTCGGAGATCGACGGCGGCATCGGGTCGGTGGCGACCTCGGCCGTGCCGACGCGGGCGAACACCTCCTTGACCTCGGGGATCTTCAGCAGGCGCTTCTCGAGCGCCGCCTGCATCTCCAGCGACTGCGTCAGGCTGGTGCCGGGGATGCGCAGGGCCTGGATTGCGGCATCGCCTTCGTCGAGGCTGGGGATGAACTCGCCGCCCATGCGCGCGGCAGCCCAGCCAGTCACCGCGACCAGCGCGACGGCCAGCACCGCCATCACGTAGCGCAGCCTGATGGACAGGTTCAGCAACGGCACGTAGCCGCGTCGAGCCAGCCGCATGAAAGCGTTCTCATGCTCCGCCACGCGGCCGCTCACCAGCAGGGCGACGGCCGCCGGCAGGAAGGTGACAGAGAAGATCGCCGCCGCGCCCAGCGCCATCAGCACGGTGACGGCCATCGGCGTGAACATCTTGCCCTCGACGCCGGTGAGCGTGAGGATCGGCAGGTAAACGATGCCGATGATCAGCATGCCGAACAGGCTCGGCCGCACGACCTCCTTGGCGCCGGCCAGGATCGCCTCGAAGCGTTCGGCGCGCGTCAGCAGGTGGCCGCGGCGCTGCTGCTCCAGCGCCAGCAGCCGCAGGCAGTTCTCGACGATGATGACGGCGCCGTCGATGATGATGCCGAAATCGATGGCGCCCAGGCTCATCAGGTTGGCGCTCACCTTGTGCTCGACCATGCCAGTCATGGTCAGCAGCATCGCCAGCGGAATGATCAGTGCCGTGGCGATGGCGGCCCGCACGTTGCCGAGAAACAGGAACAGGATGACGATGACCAACAGCGCGCCTTCGAGCAGGTTCTTCTCGACGGTGGCAATGGTCGCCTCGACCAGGTGCGTGCGGTCATAGACGGTGCGTGCGACGACCCCGTCGGGCAGCGACTTGGCGATCGCCTGCAGCTTCGCCGCCGCACGCTGTGCCACGGTGCGGCTGTTCTCGCCGATCAACAGCATGGCGGTGCCTAGCACCGTTTCCTCGCCATTGAGCGTAGCGGCACCCGTGCGCAACTCGCGGCCTTCGCGCACGTCGGCGACATCGCCGACGCGCACAGGCACGCCGTTGTGGGCACCGATGACGATATCCTTGATCTCCTCGATGTTGCCGACCTGGCCCGGCGTGCGCACCAGGTATTGCTCGCCGTTGCGTTCGATGTAGCCGGCGCCGACATTGGCGTTGTTGGCCGCCAGCGCCGTCATCACCTCGCGGAAGGTCAGCTTGTAGGCCATGAGTCGTGCCGGGTCGGGCAGCACGTGGAACTGCTTTTCGTAGCCGCCGATGGAGTTGACCTCGACGACGCCCGGCACGGTGCGCAGCTGCGGCTTGATGATCCAGTCCTGGACAGTGCGCAGATCGGTTGCGGTGTATTCCTCACCGTTGGGCTTGCGGGCGCCAGGCTTGGCCTCGACAGCGAACATGAAGATCTCGCCCAGGCCGGTCGAGATCGGTCCCATCGCCGTCTCGGTGCCGGCAGGCAGCTGGTCCTTGACCTGCTGGATGCGCTCGTTGACCAGCTGGCGCGCGAAATAGATGTCGGTGCCGTCCTTGAAGACGACCGTCACCTGGCTCAGCCCGTAGCGCGACAGCGAGCGGGTATATTGCAGGTTGGGCAGGCCGCCCATGCCGGTCTCTATCGGGAAGGTGATGCGCTGCTCGACCTCCAGCGGCGAATAGCCTGGAACCTGCGTGTTGATCTGCACCTGCACGTTGGTGATGTCGGGCACGGCGTCGATCGGCAGGCGCGTGAAGTTCCACACGCCCAGCGCCGCGACGCCGAGCACGACCATCATCACCAGCCAGCGCTGGCGGATCGAGGCGGCCAGCAGGCCGTCGATCAGGGTTGGCCGCTCAGTGCTCATGGCTGGCGCTCCCCTTGGCCATCTCGGCCTTGATCACGAAGCTGTTCCTGGCGGCGTAGATGTCGCCCGGCAGCAGGCCGAACAGCACTTCGGCATGCTCGCCGTCGCGCCGGCCGATCTCGACCTCGCGTGCCTCGAACCGATCGCCGCTGCGCACGAAGACGACGGTGCGGCCCTCCAGCGTTTGCAGGGCGCTCAGCTTGATCACGACATCAGCGGGCTTGGCGGCCAGCAGCAGGCGGCCGGTAACGAACAGGCCGGGCCGCAACCGGTCACCGCCGGCGACCGTGGCGCGCGCCAGCGCGCTCTGCGTGTCGCTGGCACCCAGCGGCGAGACGTAGGAGATCGTGCTCTCAATCGGTGGACCGCCGTCGTCGGCATCGATCACCACGGTGTCGCCGACGCGCACACGGCTGAAGTCGCGGCGATAGACCGAGAAGTCGACCCACACGGTCGACAGGTCGGCGATGGTGAAGACGGGTTTCTGTTCGGAGACGTATTCGCCCAGCGCCGCCTGGCGATCGATGATGGTGCCGGCAATCGACGCCTTGAGGTCGTACGTGGTGAGGCTCTGGTTGCTCTCGACCGTGGCCAGCACGTCGCCTTTGGCAACCTTGTCGCCTAATCGCCGGCGCACATCGCGCACGATGCCCGGGAAGCGCGGGGTCACCTGCACCAGGGCTTCCTGGTTGGGCTGGATGACGCCGTTGAGCCGCAGGCTCTCGCGCAAGGTGCCGGGTCCGGCCGGTACCAGCTCGATGCCGGCAGCCGCCACCTTGGCGTCGCTGAGCTCGACGCCGTCGCCGCCATGCTTTTCATCGCCGCCCTTGCCGTGGTCGTGCGCGGCGGGCGCCGCCGGCTTGGTGCCGCCGACTTTCGACGCGTCGAGGAAGTAGAACCCGGTGCCGCCGATCAAGGCAGCGCCCAGAAGGGCGAGCGCCGCTACGCGTGCAATGCGCATCATGGTGTCCTCCCGTGAGCCAAGGTCAGCGGATTTCCCGTCAAACCCTCGATGGTCGCGTCAGCGGTGTGGAAGGCCACCAGTGTTTCCTGTTCGCGCAGCTCGGCCTCGGCCACGGTCCGGTAGACGTCGAGCAGTTCGAGCAGGGTGAAACGACCCTGCGCATAACCGTCGTCGATCGCCGCCTGCGCCTTGCGTGCGTTGGGCAGCACTGACCGGCGCAGGATGTCGAGTTCCTGCAGTGCCGACGTGATCGCATCGTGGGCGCGACCCACCGTCGAAGTCAGCGCCAGCTTGTTGACGGCGCGCTCGGCCTCGGTCTTGCCGATCGCTTCCTGCGCCTCGCGGATCGCACCCTGGTTGCGGTCCCACACCGGGATCGGCACCGAGATGCCCAGCCGCACGGCGTTGTCGCGCGTATCGCGATGGTGGCGCCAGCCGACGCTGGCCTGCACGTCGGGAACGACCTTCAGGCGTGCCGTCAGCAGCTCGGCTTCCTTTTGGGCTCGCACGGCCGTCCAGCGCATGAGTTGCGGGTTGCTCTCGATGGCTTGCAGCAAGGCCTGATAGGGCGGTGGCTTGGCGATGCGTGCGAGGTTGCCGGTCACGGCGGTGAAGTCCGGCGACGTCTGTCCCATCAGCAGCGCCAGGTCGCGCCGCGCGGTGGCGAGTGCGGTCCTGGCCCGGTCGCGATCAATGCGTGCCAGATCGATCGCGACCTGGGTGCGTGCCACATCGGCCGGCGAGGATGCACCGGCGTCGACACGCCGCAGCAGCAGGGGACTGAGGCGGTCAAGCGCGGCGACCTGGCGCTCCAGAAGCTGGACGCGCTGCTGTGCGCCGAGCACTGCCACGAAAGCGGTGGCTGTTTCGGAGAGGATCTCCAGCCGCGCTGCCGCGCGCTGCCAGCGGGTGCTGTCATAATCGGCCGACGCGGCCGCCACGCGGGCGTCGCGCTTGCCGCCGAGCTCGATCAGCTGGCTCAGCTGCAACGTTGTCTCGGCCGACTTCAGCCCGCGGTAGTCGCGCGAGCCGAGCGCATTGTCGACCTCGAAGGAGGCTTGCGGGTTGGGAATGGCACCCGCCTGCTGGCGTCTTCCTTCCGCCATGGCGATGTCGCGATCGGCGACGAAGAGGCGGGCGTTGGCGCCCAGCGCGCGCTGCAGGGCTTGCGCCAGTGTCAGCGGGCCCGGCGATTGCGCCGATGCGGCAGTTGAAACGGCGAGCGCGAGCACGACGCAGAGCGCGCGCGCAAGAACGCGGCTGAGGAACATGAACCTGACCTGACGGCTGAAGTGACTAGGGTCGTCCGAGTCGTCGGACGACCAGGCGACACAATCAGGTCAGGGATCGGGGGGGAGGCGGTTCGGCAAACGACCCGCGTGACTGCGGGCTGTGCCCGGTCCATGCCGGCCGCACGCGGATCACGTCGCGGTCGGTCGCCGCCGAGGCGACGGGGACCATGGCCTGCGCGACGCAATGGCATGCGTCGGCAACAATGCGATCCTTTGCCGTGGAGTCTTGCCCATCGTCGGTGACCTCGATCACCGCGGCGGTGGACGCATCGGTGCTGGCCAGCGCGCCGTGGCTGACATGAGCAACGCCTGCAATCAGGAAGGCCACGGCGCACAGCATCGCGATCAGCCGGCGGAACTGCCCTGACGGGCGTCCGCTTTTGGCGATGATCGATCTGCTGCCATGGATCATGCCTGCACCAACGACAATGAGGGTCTTCGAGTCAAGCCCATTCGCGTGGGCATAGTGCCACGCGTCCTTGACACGTCGACGACAGGTGATGTGCCTTAGGACGCGCAGCTCCGTTGCCGCACGGGTGTCGATAGTTCTTCCAGGCGCTTGAGCAACGGCCCGTCGGGCGCGATGAAACCGTTACATTGTCCGGGGAAATGCCAATCCTCGAAGCGGGTGATGGCGTGGTAGAGAGCATCGCTCGATATGCCGGCGACGAGGCGGCCATTGATGTTGCCGTCAAGCGTTCCGTCGGCACCGCCGTCATGAGCCGCGATGCTGTTCAGCAGATCGATCACCGTGAGTTGGTCGTCCGGCCAGTTCTGGCAGTGTCGGCTATCCTCACGCGTGTATCTGCCGACGCATCCACGCAAAGACATCGTAGCCTCCCCGAGGCCGTCGTCCCGAGCGCACGAAGGGACGGTGCCTGGCGCAATTCCGTTCGACGCCTGTTCAACGCGCTGCAAGCGTGAGCGACTCGAGAAACCACTCCGTACGAAAGTCTGCCAGCAACAGGCCGCCGACGACGGCCAGCATCGCGAGATACGGAAGAGCGACGCGCGGCGCCGACCACACTGACGGCGCGCGTCGCGCCATCAGGCCGATGGTCCCTGCCGGCAGGACGCTGGCGATAACGACCACGCCCAACACAACCGGTGTCGATGCTGGTGACAGCGACATTGCCTGTGGCAACAGCGCCATCAGCAGTGCGGTTGCGATCGCGTAGCTCATGCCCGCCCAGGCGAGCGCCGTGGCGACAGGGTGTGGCGGCGGCACGGTTTGACGCCGCATTGCCGGCAATTCGGAAGGGAAGGCCATGAATGCCTCCGTACCTAGTGAGTATGTACTCATATAATATGAGTGAAAACTCACTGTCAAGCGTGTCGGCGCATCACGCGTTCGACAGGTAGCGCTCGGTCGCCGGGCGGTTGCTGCGGCCCGCCGCGATGCCGGCAAGGACGGTCGCCAGTTCGCGCGGCGCCAGCGGCTTGGGGAAGAAGTGCAGGGCACCTTCGGCGTGGATCCGCGAAATCTCATCAGGCGCCGCGTGCCCGGACATCACCAGCATCGCCGGCCGGGGCTCCGGCTGGTCGCGGCAGGCGTGCACGACGTCGAAGCCGCTGCCTTCCGGCATGCGCATGTCCGTCAGGACAACGTCGAACGGGCCGTCGCGGTCAAGCGCGCGAATCGCTGCCGAGGCCCCGTCGGCAGCGACCACACCATGACCTCGGCGATGTAGGAAACCGGACAGCTCCTCGACGATGTCTTCCTCATCGTCGACCAATAGAATCTTCATTGTCTTGCCCCCGTCTTGCACCGTCTTGCAGGAGGCACCCCCCGGTACCTCGCCGCAGTTCGACAGCTTAGTGCAGGGCTTCCCGCAGCATGGCCAACGCACGCCGCAGGTCGCCCAGCGTGTCTTCGAGTTCCTGGCGTTCGCTGGTCTCGACGGCCGCCGGCGGCGGGGTCAGACGCGCGATCTCGACATGTGGTGTCGGCTGGCCGCCTTCGCTGTCCAGCAGCCGCTGCACGCCCTTGATCGTGTAGCCGTCATTATAGAGCAGCGACCGGATACGACGCAGCAGTTCGATATCCTCGGCCCGGTAATAGCGCCGGCCACCGCCACGCTTCACCGGTGAGATCTGACTGAACTTGCGCTCCCAGAAGCGCAGGACATGCGGTTCCAGGCTCAGTTCTGCAGCGGCTTCGCTGATGGTGCGTAGCGCGCTGACCGGCTTGGCCGGCTGCTGATGGGTCCACACTACATTGGAGCGGAGCATCGTTGACCTCTCTACTACTGGTTGTCGCCCTTATGCGCACGTGGGCTTTGGTTCTATGTGCGGTCTTCGGTGTTTTGCTGTCAGTCTCCCGCGGAGATGACGACCGGATTTGCTGTTGGACTAAGCCGTTGGACTATTGTTGTGACACTACTAAGACGAGGAACCTGATGGACGGTCGCCCGCAACACGCGACGCATCGTCATTCCGGTTCATAATGAACGGAATGTAAAAAACTATGCCTGGATCGTCAAAAAAAATTTTATCGCGTTGAAATTGTTGGATTTTATTTTGACGACAAATTCACGTTTGTGTGCAACCCAGCGAAACATTAAGTCTGGATTACAGAGGCTTACAGGCCAGATCTCAGATGAGATTCGGGTTGAAGTAGATGCTCGGTTTTTTTGCCTCATCTGGTCCTCGGTACGCTGAGTCTAAGCCATGAGTGATCGATCATTTAGTGTAATCGATCACTCATTGCAAAGACATTGTCGAGTCTCCGGTCAGTGGAGTCGGCGGACATGAGGTAGGCTGCGTGCCGAAGGGGAGACGACATGCGACGCATAAGCGTTGGGATGTTCGGCGTGGTGCTGGCGTCATTGGCCATGGGCGCCGCACCGGTGCAGGCGCAGACGCAACAACAGCGCGACTGGTGCTTGAACGGCGGCACGGACGATCAGGTCATCCAGGGCTGCAGCGCGGTCCTGCAGTCGGCCCAGACATCGACGGCGGATCGGACCAGCGCTTTCTTTGCGCGCGCCACCGCGTGGGACCGCAAGGGCGAGTACGACAAGGCGATCGCCGACTATAGCGAGGTGGCGCGCCTGAACCCGAACTCGTCGAACACCTTCGGCAATCGGTGCGGCGCCTATTGGCACAAGGGCGATTACGACCGGGCGATCGGCGACTGCAACGAGGCCATCCGGCTGGATCCCAAGAATGCGCTGGCGTTCAACAACCGCGCCAATGCCTATGCCCACAAGCGCCAGTACGATCGTTCCATTCCGGACTACGACGAAGCGTTGCGGCTGAGCCCGCAGCTGGTCGAGGCGCTGGCCGGGCGCGGCGTGTCGTTCATGGACACCAATCAGTACGATCGCGCGTTGGCCGATTTCGACGCCGCCATTCGGCTGGATCCGAAGCAGGCCAAGGCTTTCACCAACCGCTGCGCGATCCATGTGCTGAAGGGACAGCCCGATCGCGCGATCGCCGACTGCAGCGAGGCCATCCGCCTCAATCCGAACTTCGCCAATGCGTTCGCCGGCCGCTGCGGCGGCTACGTGGCCAAGGGCGAGCACGACCGTGCCATCGCCGACTGCAATCAGGCCATCCGCCTGGCACCGGACCTGATGGCCGCCTACGTCCTGCGCGCCGAAGCCTCCATGGCCAAGAAGGACTTTGATCGCGCCATTGCGGACTACGATCAGGTGCTGCGACTCAGCCCGCGCTTTATCGACGCCTACGTCAACCGCGCCGATGCATATAGGAACAAAGGCCAGTACGAGCGCGCCATCGCCGATTACGACCAGGCTATTCGCCTCAACCCCAACGCCGCCGGCCCGTTCCGCGGTCGCAGCATGGCCTATATCGCCAAGGTTCAGTTCGACCGCGCCCTGGTCGATCTCGATCAGGCCATCCGCCTCGACCCCGGCAATGCCAACGCCTTCAACAATCGCTGCTGGTGCCGCGCCATTGTCGGGCAGCTGCTGCAGGCGCTGCCGGATTGCGACGAGGCGCTTCGCCTGCAGCCCGGTGACTACAGTGCTCTCGACAGCCGCGGCTTCACCCAGCTGAAGATGGGCGACTACATCGGCGCGATCACCGACTACGACGCCGCGCTGCGTCGCAATCCGCGCAGCGCCACATCGCTGTTCGGTCGCGGCGTGGCCAAGCTGCGCAAGGGCGATCAGGCCGGCGGCGTCGCTGACCTCGCCGCGGCGCGGCTCATCGAGCCGCTGATCGACGCCCGCTATGCCGGCTACGGCATCAAGCCTTAATCTTCCTCCCCACGCAGTGGGGAGGTGCCCCGATACGAAACGATTTCACTTCACCGCCCGGCGGTGACCAGCAGGAACGGCGGTCGCTGGCGTTCGGCGGCCCAGTCGGGCCGCGCCGCGATCTGGGCCTCGGTCGGTCCCCATTCCTCGATGTGGCGCAGGGTGAGCCCGGCGCGCAGCAGCAGGCCGACATAGGTCGCGATCGTGCGGTGTTGCTTGATCACGCCCTTGGCCAGCCAGTCGGTCGAGCGCGGCCCTTCCTCGAGGTAGCCGTCGACCGGCCAGGTCCGGCGGCCGTCGGCACTGACAGTCCAGCCGGGCTGCGTTGGCGCTGTGTAGATCGGATGCTCGACCGAGAAGATGAAGCAGCCGCTTGCCGTCAGCGCGTGGCCGACCTGCGCCATGAGAGCGTCCAGTCGCGCGATGTAGTGCAAGGCCAGCGAGCTGTAGACCAGGTCGACCGAATCGGCCGGCAGCGCCAGCTGTTCCAGGTCGGCATGGCCATAGGTGACCGCCGCATCCGTCGTCGTCTCGCGGGCGCGCGCCAGCATCTTCTCCGATACGTCGATGCCGTGCACCTGGGCGGCGCCCTGCTGGCGGGCGAAGCGGCAGAACCAGCCGAAGCCGCAGCCGAGGTCGAGCACCTTGCGCCCGCGCAGGTCCGGCAACAGCGCGCGCATGGCCGGCCATTCGGCGGCGCCCTCAAGCCCCTCGATCGAGCGCTCGAGCTGGCTGTAGCCCTGGAAGAACGCCTCGTTGTCATAGATGTTCTGGGTCATCGTACACACTACTCGTTAAGCACACTGTCATCCCGAGCGCAGCGAGGAATGACAGAAGGTCGATCACGACCGACCCGGCGATGAGGACAGGTACTCGATCGCGGTACGGATCAGGTCGGGGAAGTTTCGCGCGCCCAGCTTCACCTTCAACTGCGAGCACGTGTTCACGACGGTCTTGTAGCTGACACCCAGGTCGTCGGCGATCTGGCCGTAGGAATGGCCTTCCGCCAGCAGCGCGAGCGTCTGCAATTCGCGCGGCGTGACGGCGCCGAACTTCTTGCTCGGCGTGCGCATCCGCAGCAGCGCCACCTGGGTTGCGATCTGGTGGCTGAGATAGGGCAGGCCGCGGCGCACCATGTCGAAGGCTTCCAGAAGATCTTCCGGCGCAGTGTCCTTCAACAGGTAGCCGGTGGCGCCGGCATCGAGCGCGCTGCTGACGATCACCGGATCGCCATGCATGCTGAAGACCAGGATCGGCAGCTGTTCGTTGCGCTGGCGCAGGCGGCGGATCAGGTCGAGCCCGCTGAACCCTTTGCCCTGCATTGCGAGGTCGACGATGACGATGTCGGGCTGCCGGCGCTGGTAGAGGCTGTAGCCCTCGGTGGGGCTGCTCGCCTCGAGAATCTCGTCGGCGCCGGCATCCTCCAGGACACGCCGGCAACCGTGCAGGACGATCGGGTGATCGTCGATGACCAGGACGCGCGTCATGGCCGGTCGTGCCCGGCGGTGTCGGCCGGTTCCGCCATGTCCAGCGGAATGACGATGTCGAGCCGAGTACCGCTGTCGGGCGCACCTGCCAGCGCCAGATGGCCGCCCAGCGCGCGCACGCGTTCTTCCATGCCGCTCCAACCCAGGCCCGGTTGCGTGCCGGGCGCGATGCCGCGGCCGTCATCGCGCACCGACAGCCGCAGCGCCATCGACGCGGGCTCGCCGGCATGCGCGGGTGCTACGGTCTCCTCGCCCAGTGCGATGGCGATCGTCGCGGCGTTGGCATGCCGGGCGGCATTGGTGATGCCTTCCTGAAGGCAGCGGAAGACCGTCAGGTCGACGGCGTTGCCGTAGCCATGGGCGAGGCGGCCGATCTCGAGAACGAACCGGCGGTCCCTGTCGGTCCCTTCGAAATCGGCGACGAGGCTCGCGACGGCATCGGCCAGTGGCACGTGGCCGAGCGCCATCGGCCGCAGGCGCCCCAGCAGATCGCGGTTGGCGACCTGCATGCGCTCGGTGATCGCCACCAGCGACGCGACACGCTCCCGGATCGGTTTGGCGGTGGTCTCGGGCAGCGCCTGGGCGATGCGGCCGATCGACCCGACATTGGCCTTCACGCCGAACAGGCAGGGGCCCATCTCGTCATGCAGCTCCATCGCGATCTGTCGGCGCTCGTTGTCCTGCACGGTGACCAGCTGCCGGTTCAGGCGCGCGTTGTCGGTCCTGGCGGCGGCCAGGCTGTCGGCCAGCGCGTTGAACCGGCCTGTGATGTCGGCCAGCTCGCGCACCGGCGGGCGCGGCAGGCGGTGGCGGTAATGGCCGCGCTCCAGCTCGCGCAAGCCAGTGGCGAGGCGGGTGAGGGGATGCAGCACGCGGCCCAGGGCGACATAGAGGATGGCGAAGACCGTCGCGTTCAGGATCAGCGCCAGCAGCGCGAGGCCGGAGGCGTCCTGCCAGATCTCGATGATTTCGTCGGCCGCCTGGCCCACGACGACGATCGTGCCGATGCGCTGGCCATTCGACATCACCGGCACATCACGGCGCAGGTCATCGACTTGCGCCAGGGCTTCGAACCAGCGTGGCACGGAAGCCTGTGCGCCGGCGGCGGCCTCGTCGGCCTCGGCCGGCGACACCACATGGCCGTCGGCGTCGGCGATCAGGATCCGCACATGCCGGGGATTGTTGATGCGGATGGCGAGGTCCTCGAGATGCAGCGTGCCGGCCATCTCGCGGGCGCGTCGCTCGACGGTACCGCGCACGAAGCGCTCGGCGACCTCGACCGAGGCGGCGAGCTCGGCCTCGATGGCGCGCCGGCCGTTGTAGATGACGATGACCGCCGCTGCGAAGCCGGCAATCAGGTTGATCAGGACGAAAGTGCCCAGCAGCTGGGCGCGCACCGAGCGATCGTACCAAAGCCAACGGGACAGGGCGCCACCGACAGACCGGCCGTCGGTTGGCGCCGCTGTCGTGCCGCCGTCGTCCCCGACACTGATCTCAGCCATTCGCTCCTCCCGCCCGCGGCCATGGCTGCGCATGACGCCATTGGGGTTGTTGTTCGCCCGTCGTGATCTTCGTAGAAGCACACGCGTGCACAAACGTTCGAGACAAAACCCGGGAACATTGTGCAATGAAATTTGGAACTTGTCTGCGTACGACCGCCGACAGGCGTTCGCTAACATGAATTCGCATAGTCGCATCGACGACACGGCCATCAACGCACAAGCAAGACCGGGGGAAACACCATGGGCAGATTGTCGGCGAGCGCCGTGCTTCTCACCTGGCTGCCGGTCGCTGCATGGGCCCAGGCGCCGAGCCCGACTCCGGCGCCTGCCGGCACACCGCCGGTGTTGGCCCTGCCCGAGGTCGTGGTGATCGGTACGTCGCCGATGCTGGGCTCCGGTACGCCGCGCGACAAGGTTCCGGGCAACAGCCAGATCCTGAAACGCGATGACATCAAGATCACGGGCACGCCCGACATTCTGGGCGCGCTCGATGCCCGCATCGGTGGCGTATCGCTCAACGAGGCGACCGGTAATCAATTCCAGCCCAACGTGCTGTTTCGCGGCTTCGAGGCCTCACCGCTGGTCGGCAATGCCCAGGGGTTGGCGGTCTATGTCAACGGCACCCGGTTCAACCAACCTTTCGGCGACACGATGAACTGGGACCTGATCCCGTCCGTCGCGATCGATCGGATCGAGGTCCAGGGCTCCAACCCCGTGTTCGGTCTCAACGCGCTGGGCGGATCGCTGGCCGTGCAGCTCAAGACCGGCTTCACGTACCAGGGCGCCGAGCTGGAGGTGATGGGCGGGTCGTTCGGGCGCTACTCGGGCACGTTCCAGTTCGGCAAGCGGTTCGACGACTTCGGCGTCTATCTCGCCGGCAGCGGGCTGCACGAAACCGGATGGCGCGACTTCTCACCCTCGACGCTGCGCCAGTTCTACGGCGATCTCGGCTGGCGCGGTAGCAAGGGCGAGGTGCATGTCAGCATGCTGGCGGCCAAGAACACCTTGGTCGGCAACAGCACGTCGCCGGTCGAGCTGCTGGCGGCGGACCGGAATGCGGTGTTCAACCACCCCGATCGGACCCGCAACGACTATGGGCGTGTCAGCGTCAGCGGCAGGTATGAAATCAACGACCAGCTCTCGCTGCGAGCTAACCTGTACTACAGCCGGCTGTCGCAGCACACGAAGAACGGCGATGCCACGGAAGCCGAGCCCTGCGAGGACGACACCAGCCAGCTCTGCCTCGGTGATGGCGGCCCACGGCTGATCGACCGTGCCGGCAATGTGATCCCGAACTTCGTGACCAACAGCCCTTATCTGGGCATCCCGGACTTCGCCGCGCGATTCGCCGACGGCGGTCCCTACGCCCAGCTCAACCGCACGCGCACGAAGACGGACGGCTTCGGCGCCGCCCTGCAGCTGACGCATCAGAGCGAGGTGTTCGGTCGGCCCAATCATTTGATCGTCGGCGCCAGCTTCGATGGCGGCCGCACCCGCTTCAAGGCCACCTCCGAGCTGGGGGCTCTGACGCTCGATCGTGGCTTCGGAGGGCCGGGCTTCGTCATCGCACAGCCGGACGGCTCGATCACGCCGGTCTCGGTGAACGCCAGCAGCAACTACTACGGCGTCTATCTGTCAAACGTCCTGGATGTGACGGACGCGTTGTCGGTCACGCTGTCCGGCCGCTTCAACGTGGCGCAGATCCGGCTGCGCGACCGCATCGGCACCAGCCTCAACGGCAACCACACATTCTCGCGGTTCAACCCGGCGGCGGGCCTCACCTACAAGATCACGCCAGAGGTATCCGCGTATGCCGGTTACGCCGAGGCCAATCGTGCGCCGACGCCGGCCGAGCTGTCCTGTGCCGACCCTGACGCGCCCTGTAGCCTGACCAACTTCTTCGTCGGCGACCCGCCGCTCAAGCAGGTGGTGGCGCGCACTTTCGAAGCCGGCATCCGCGGCCAGTTCAAGGTGTTCGACGGCGCGCTGCTGAACTGGAACCTGGGACTGTTCCGCACCAACACCCAGGACGACATCATGTTCGTCGCAAGCCCGATCGTCGGTCGCGCCTTCTTCAAGAATGTCGGTGCGACACGGCGCCAGGGCATCGAGGCGGGTGTCGAGCTGCGCGGCAAGCGATGGTCTGCGTTCCTCGACTATGCCTACACGGATGCCACGTTCCGCTCGGCGCTGACGTTGAACAGTCCGGAGAACCCGGCTGCAAATGCCGATGGCACGATCGACGTGCGTCGCGGCAATCATTTGCCGGGCATCCCGGCCCACTCGCTGAAATTCGGCGCCAACGTCGCCGTGACCGAGGCGTGGCGGATCGGCGTGACGGGCCGCTTCGCCAGCGGCAGGTATCTGCTGGGCGACGAGGCCAACCTGACGCGCAAGACCGATCCCTATGTCGTCTTCAACCTCACCACGTCGTATGACCTGACGCCCAACATCCAGGTCTTCGGCATGATCAACAACATCTTCAACGCCAAGTACGAGACCTTCGGCACCTTCTCGCCGACATCGGAAATGCCGTTGCGCGAAGTGCCCGGCGCCACCAACACACGCAGCCTGAATCCTGGCTCGCCGCGCGCCTTCTACGGCGGCGTGCGCGTGCGCCTGTAGGTCCTTGCACCAGGACCGCGCCTGAGCGCAGAAGTTTGCGGCAACACGAGCGCCGACAGGAACCTGTCGGCTGCTCGGCTGTTCTGTCGGCGACACAGCGCAGGAGGCGGTCATGGCATGGTCTGATCAGGTCGCGGTGGTCACTGGCGGTGGCCGCGGTATCGGGCGGGCGGCAGCATTGCTGCTGGCCCAGCGCGGTGCCGCTGTGTGCGTCAACTACACCGCGCACGCCGCCGCCGCCGAGGCCGTCGTGCACGAGATCACGGCAGCCGGCGGACGTGCCATGGCCGTTGCCGCCGATGTTGCCGATGACGCTGCCGTTACGGCCATGATCGCGCGCGTCGCCTCGCAACTCGGGCCGGTGACGATCCTGGTCAACAACGCCGGCGTGTCGCAGCAGGCGACGCTCGATACCTATGACCCCGCCCAGCTCGAGCGCATGCGCCGCGTGAACGTCGATGGCGTCATCCACACCACGCGTGCCGTCATGGCCAGCATGCGCGAACGCCGCCATGGGCGAATCATCAACGTGGCGTCGATCGCCGCGCTGGGCACGGCATTGCCCGGTAATGCCTTCTATGCCGCCAGCAAGGCCGAGGTTCTGATTCTGACGCGACGCTTCGCGATGGAGTTGGGGCCGCACGGCATCACGGTGAACGCCGTCGCGCCGGGCTTCGTCCGCACCGACATGACGCAACGCGGTCGCGGCGCGGATGGGTGGGAGAAGGTGGAGAAGCAGCTTGGCGAGCGGGCGATGATGCGCCGCATCGGCGAACCGCAGGATATCGCCAACGCGGTGGCGTTCCTGGCCGCACCCGAGTCGGGTTGGATCACGGCGCAGACTCTGACCGTCGACGGTGGGCGCATGGACTATATCGGGCACGGGTAGAATTTGTCGTCCTGAGCGCAGCGAGACATCTCTTGGCAGCGGGGTCTCCATTCGCGGGAGGCTCCTCGCTGCGCTCGGGATGACAGTTTGATCGAACTACCGCAGGGTCCTTCGCCGCGCTCAGGACGACAGAGCGGCGGTTGCACGCCGAGCCGTCACTTGCGCGCTGCCCGGCGCAGCCGCTGGACCGTCTCGTCGAGTGCCGAGAGGAAGCGCGAGCGGTCGCGGGGTGTCATCGGCTTGGGGCCGCCCGTGACCTCGCCCATGGCGCGCAGGTCCTCCATGAGTGCGCGGCTGGCCACGGCCATGCCGATCGACGATGCCGTGAACGGCACGCCGGTCGAGCCGATGACGGCGGCGCCGGCCTTCAGACAGCGGTCCGCGAGCTTGATGTCGGCCGTTACCACGATATCGCCGCTGCCGGCGCGGCTGGCGATCCAGTCGTCCGCCGCGTCGAAGCCGTCGCCGACCACCACGCGCTCGATGCGCGGATCGCGCGGCACCGCCATATAGGCGTTGGCGACCACGAACACGCGCAGGCCATAGCGCTCGGCGACCCGATAGATCTCGGCTTTTACGGGGCAGGCGTCGGCGTCGATGTAGATGCAGATTGAAGGCGGAGGGGGCGTGTCATTCATCGCGCCATGGTAACGCATGACGGCGGCGCCGGCAGCGTCGATGCGCACGGTCCCGACGAACGCCTCTCCCCGCGAGGGCGGGGAGAGGCGTACAGATCACGGCCTCGCTTCGAGGATCATGTTGAACGGCGTCTCGGTGGCGCGGCGGATGCGGCTGAAGCCGGCGCCGCCGATGACCTCGCGCAACCGTGCTTCGCCCGCCTGCGCGCCCAGCGCCGTGCCGACTTCCTGCGACAGCGAGGTCGGCACGCAGATCATGGTCGAGGCGGCGTAGAACAGCCGGCCGACCGGGTTGAGGTTCTGCTCCAGCAGGTCGCCCGCCATCGGCTCGACGACCATCCAGGCGCCGTCGGGTTTCAGCGACCGACGGATATGGGCGGCGGCGCCGGCCGGATCCCCCATGTCATGCAGGCAGTCGAAGCAGGTCACCAGGTCGTAATCGTTGCCCGGGAAGTTCTTGGCGGTCGCCACCTCGAAGTGGGCGTTGGTGGCGCCATGGGCGCGGGCATGGGCGCGCGCATCCTCGATCGACCCGGCATGGAAGTCGTAGCCGATGAACTCGGCGTTGGGGAACGCCTTGGCCATCAGCACGGTCGACCAGCCGTGGCCGCAGCCGACATCAGCCACCTTGCCGCCGCGCTCGAGGCGCGTGGTCATGCCGTCGAGCGACGGCAGCCAGGCCGCCGTGAGATGATTGTGGTAGCCGGGCCGGAAGAAGCGGGCGACGGCGCAGAACAGGCAGCCGGCCTGATCGCCCCAGGCAACGCCCTTGCCGGTGCGGAAGGCGGCCTGCACCTTGGCCTGGTTCTCCAGGCTGGCGGCCATCACATCGAAGCCGCCGATCATATAGACCGGGCTCTCTTCGATCGCGAACACCATGGCCTGCTCGGGCGGCAGCGCGAACTTGCCGGTTTCGGGATCGTAAGTCAGGTAGTTCGAGGCGGCCTGGTGCGAGAGCCATTCACGCAGGTAGCGCTGGTGCACGCCGGCCTGTGCCGCAAGCTCGGCGCAGGTCATGGCGCCCTTGGCGTGCAACGTCCTGTAGAGCCCCAGCGCATCGCCGATGCGCACCAGGGCGACGCTGGCCGCGCCACCGAGGTCGCCCAGCAGCTGGCCGACGAATTGGTTGAGCTTCGCTTCATCCAGCATGGATGATCTCCCGTGCCGAGGGTGTTCGTTCCAACAGGTATGGACGAGTGCGACTCTAGGCCGGGCGGTGCGTGCCCGCTTGGAGACGGGCTGCAGACCTTCTGGTCTTTTCCTTGAGGCCGTCCTGGACGCGTTCCAGGAGCGTGACGGCGGCGTTGCCCCGGGCAGGAGGCGGCGATGATCTACCGGTTTGGCGACTGCGTGGTGGATCGCCGGCAGCGGGCGCTGTGCCGCAGCGGGCGGGCCGTCACTGTCGAGCCGCAGGTGTTCGACCTGCTGATCCTGCTGATCGAGAATCGCGAGCGCGTGGTCGGCCGCGACGAGCTGATCGATGCCGTCTGGGGCGGCCGCATCGTCTCGGACGCCACTGTCGACAGCCGGGTGAGCGCCGCCCGCCGCGCCGTCGGCGACAGCGGCTCGGCGCAGTCGATGATCCGCACCCTGCCGCGGCGTGGGTTTCGCTTTGTGGCGACCGTGCTGGGCGAAGTGGCGGCAGCGGAAGAGCCGGTGCCGGCCATGCCGGACTTGCCGTCCATTGCAGTGCTGCCGTTCGACAATCGGTCAACCGACACTCATCTGGGCTTGCTGGCGGACGTGCTGGTCGAGGATGTGACGGCGCTGCTGGCCCGGGTGGCGGGCTTTTTCGTGGTCTCGGCGCGCTCGGCCGGCGTCTATCGCGACCGTGCGGTCGACCTGCGCACCGTCGGCCGCGAGCTGGGCGTGCGCTATGTCGTCACCGGCAGCCTGCGGATCGCCGGCGAGCGCGCCCTCGTGATGGTCCAGCTGACCGACGCGACCAGCGGCTTGCAGTGCTGGAGCGCGCCGTTCGACGTGGCGCACGCGGCGCTGGTCGACCTGCAGGCCGATGTGGCGCGCGCCGTCGTGCGCGTGCTGGAGCCGGAGCTGACGCGCGCCGAACTCGCCGTCATCCGCCGCCGCGGTTCGGAGAGCCTGGACGCCTGGGCCTGCTTCCGCCAGGCCGTGGGCGCGCTGACGCTGGGCGGCTGGAACGAGGAGACCCTCGCCCGCACGCGGGCCTATCTGCGACAAGCGACCGAGCGCGATCCGGGCTTCGGGCTGGCGCATGCCTATGCCGGGCTGGTGGCGGCGCTGGGCCAGGTGTTCGGCCTGCTGCCCGACAGCGATGCGATGCGCGGCGAGATCCGGCGTACGGCCATGGCGGCGCTGGAGCTCGATCCCGACAATCCCGAGGTCCTGGGCTATATCGGCTGCGCGCTGGCCGATCTCGGCGATTATCGCGCCGCGTTCGACATGATCGAGCGCGCGCTGGAGATCGATCCCAGCAACGCCCAAGCGTGGATGGTGCGCGGCGTCTGTCTCACCCACACCGGCCGTGTCGCCGACGGCATCACCGACTTGCGGCATGGCATGCGGCTCAGCCCGCTCGACCGGCGGCTGGGCATGTGGGGGGCGTTGCTGGCCAACTGCCTGCTGCATGTCGGCCGCCTCACCGAGGCGCGTGACGAGGCGCGCCTGGCGCAGCGGCGTGATCGCAGTCTCTACTTCGCCGCGCTGGTCGAGGCGCTGGCGTTGATGCGGGGTGGAAGCGATGACGAGGCACGCGGTGCCATCGCCCAGGCCCGGCGTATCCGGCCACGCCTGATCCTGAGCCAGATGCGGGTCTATCTCGGCGCGTCAGCCGTCGAAGAGCTGGCGGCCCTGTGGCAGGACGGAGCGGCGGTCAAACTCGCGGCGAGCGGGTAGCCTGGGAGCGCGGGCGTCTCGCCCGCTCATGTCTCGGCGCTACGCGCCGATGCGGGCCGGAGGCCCGTGCTCCCAGGCAATCCAGCCACCGCCTGATCTGAGCTGGGAGGACGCGATGCCCATCGAGAAGATGCCAAAGGTGCCGCTGCCGGCCAACTACGCCCCACCGGGCGGCGAACGCTATAAGGTTCGCAACGGCGACAGCTGGGAGACGCTGGCCAAGGCAAAGAGGATCGCCGTCGGCGACCTCATCGAGTTCAACTTCAAGACGCGCGACCCCGCTGAGGTGAACTGGTACCTGCGCCGCAATGTCGGCTGCCGAGCCAACGACGGCGTCAACTGGGCATTCTCCGCCGCGGCGAGCCCGGGCTACATCTATTTCCCGCCGCCGATCAAACCGGTCGTTCTGAAGACGCAGGTGCCGACGACCTCGTGCCCGGACGAACTGGCCGCGGCGCAGGCGACGCTGACGAAGAGCCAGCAGGTCGCGTCGACGATTCTCGGCAGGGACGCCGTGAACGACCTGCCGTACTGGTTCGCCCGACTCTACCAGTACATCACCCTTCATGAAATCGACGAGCGGGGCAAGCTCGATCACCCGTGCTTTCTCCTGCACTTCATTCCGATCTTCTATGACACCTATGCCGATGTGGTGAACGCCTTCAAAGGCAAGGGGAAGCTTCCCGATCTCTGGTCGGCGCATTTCACGCACGCCACCGGCCTCATCGGCATCGATCCTGCCAAGGACGTCATGGTCTGGATGATGGCCGTGAACAAAAGCCTCACCATGGCCGTCACGGCGCACATCCAGGGCGACATGGCGCCGTCGCTGGAGAAGGCCTACCGCAGCTACAGCACCAAGTACACCGGCGTGCCGCCGTTCGATGCGTTCAAGAAGGACTTCTTCGAGACGAACAAGCCGGTGTTCGAGAAGGCACGCCTGAGTCTGGTCAACGAGCTGGTCAATCGCGGCACCGGCATGGCCATGTTCGGCAAGTCCGTCGATCCGAAGTTCGCCTCCGAGGCCGCCAAGATGATCAACATGGGCCTGGACACGACGGAAATCATGCGATGGCGCGAGACGGCGTGGAGCACGGCGAAAAAGAACCTCGGGCAGTAGTTTTTAGGACCGCGGACGTCCACGCCCGCACTGGCTCGCAGCGAAGCGAAGAGCGAGAGTTCAGCGCTGGCGCGCTGAGGCGCGCGTGGACGCGCGCGGTCCAAAAAACAGCAACCTCACCCCAGCCAGCGGCGGACCTGCGTCCTGACGAAGGCGGCGTCTTCCGGGTTCACCATCGGGTTGCCGGCGCGATGGCCCCAGATGCTGGGGATCGGGCAGAGGTCGGCGTGCGCCAGATGCGGCATCTCGGCCTCGTTGTCGGCGACGCGGAAATAGAGGTCGGTGGCGCCGGGCATCAAGAGCACATGGGCGCGGATCGCCTTGAGTGCTGCCTCCAGGTCGCCGCGATAGAGCGGGTTGGCGCTGATGTCGCCGGCAAACCAGCAGCGCAGTTGCGCGTGGTGGTCGGCGGCGGGTCGTCGCGCGAAGCGCTCCTCCCAGTCGGTGCGCAGGAAGGTCTCGAGGTCGGGCGCGCCCAGCGCCGACAGGTGCAGGCCCTGGCGGTAGAAATCCTGGCTCAGCGCCCAGCCAGCATAGATGCGGCCGAAGGCGCGCAGCGCCGCCGTGGGCTGGGCCGAGAAGCGGCCGCCGCCGAGATGCTCGGGCGCCGCCTCCAGCGTCGCCAGCAGGCTGGTGAGGAACACCTGGTTGTGGACGGCGGTGCGTGCCGAGCCGCAGTTCACCACGATGCGATCGACGGCGTCGGGGAAGATCGCCGCCCAGTGATAAGCCTGCTGCGCGCCCATCGACCAGCCGTAGACGCAGGCCAGGCGCTCGACGCCAAAGCGTTCGCGCAGTAGCCGTCGCTGCGCCTGCACGTTGTCCCAGGCGGTGACCAGATCGGGGTACCCCGGCGTGTTGGACGGGCTGGACGACAGGCCGTTGGCAAACATGTCGGGCTGGACGATGAACCAGCGCGTCGGGTCGAGGATGCCGTCGGGCCCGATCAGCCATTCCAGGTCGGCATGCTGCCCGCCGTAGCTGGTCGGGTAGAGCACCACGTTGTCGCGCGCCAGCGCGAGCGTGCCGTGCGTCTTGAAGCTGAGAAACGCGCCGGGCAGCGTGGCGCCGGACAGCAGCGTGACATCGCCAAGGTCGAAGCGTCCGGTTTCCTGGGACCAGGTCATGCAGGTATCGATGTGGTGGGTGAAGGGACGAGAGCGCCAAGTATGCGGCAGCCGCCTCAGGCGATCCAGTGGGCAGGAACGGTCATCCCGAACGCCCCTTCGACGGGCTCAGGAGAGGGATCTCCCGCAAGCGGGCGCGTTTTCGCCAAGCTGGAGCGTTGGGCCTGGAAGTGATGCCGCGCCTTGTATGGAAGGCGCGGCACGATGGTCTTGCTGATTATTCTTCCCCCAAGCCGGTCACCATTCTGGGGCCAAAGCACCGCCGCGTCGTCACCCATTTGGGTGACAAAAATGCAAGATTTGCGGTATAGCCACCCGCGCGGATCGTGCAGGCATGGGGGTGCCTGCGCTGGTGTTCAAGTCGCATCTTAGGGGAGGCGACAATGGATCCGCATGCCGAAGGATCGCTGATCGGCGATCTGTACGATGCCGCTCTGGGCCATCGACCCTGGAACGAGGTCGGGTCCGAACTGGTCAAGCTGGTCGGCGGGCGCACGCTGCTGCTGTCGGTGCATCATCCGCTGGGCGAGGCCGTCGACCTTGTGACCACGCTGGGCATGGCGGCTGACGATCTGCAGCAGTACAGCGACTACTACGCCCAGCACGATGTCTGGGCCCAGGCAGCGATGGCGCGGGGACTGTTCGGCCAGCCGCTGACGGGCGAGGAACTGGTCGATCAGCACACGTTCGAGCGCAGCCTGTTCTACAACGAATTTCTGCGGCCCAAGGTCAACATCCAGCATGTGACGGGGTCGCTGATGGCGCTCGACGGCGGCGATTTCAGCGTTATCGGCATCCACCGGTCGCGCGACGGCATGGCGTTCGGCCCCGACTCGGTACGGGCGCTGGGCCGCGTGCTGCCGCACCTGCAGCGGGCGCTGGAGGTGCGGCAGAAACTCAAGCGGACGGCGGCGCCGGATCAGTCCCTGCTGGCCACATTCGACTGGCTCAGCCTGGGCGTCGTGCTGCTGGCGGCAAACGGCACGGTGATCCATGCCAATGCCAGCGGCAGCGCGATCCTGAGCGACGCCGACGGTCTGATGCGGGTGGCCGGTGGCCTGAGAGCGGCCCGCGGCGACGAGGACCGGCGCCTGCAGGCGCTGCTCGCCGGCGCCCGGCGGACCACGCTGAGCAGCGCCGGCGTTCACGGCGCCGGCGGTCACATGCAAGTCAATCGGCTGTCCGGCAGGCGGGCCTATGCGGTCACTATCGCGCCGATGGGACGGGAGGCCGGCGCCGGGCCGAACCCGCCGGCGGTGCTGCTCTTCATCGCCGATCCGGATGCCGCGCCGGCGATCGCCCCCACGGCCCTGGAGCAGCTGTTCGATTTCACGCCGGCCGAGGCGCGGCTGGTGCTGGCGCTGGCATCCGGCGTGGCGCTGCCGGCGTTCACGCGGCAGACCGGCCTGTCGTACAACACCGTCCGCACGCTGCTGGCGCGCGCAATGGCGCGGACCGAGACCAATTCCCAGCTGCAACTCGTGCGCCTCGTCCTGGGCGCCCTGGCTGGCCTCGCGACACCCCAACCGCAGCCGCCGGGCGGGACTCCCCCTCGCGCCGAGGCGCGGCGACGCATGTCGTGACTCAGGTCGTCGCGAGACTCCTGTCATCCCGAGCGTAGCGAGGGATGACGGTCTCGCTCCACGACGACAATTGGTTCCGTGGCTGTCGCGGAATGGACCTGTCCTTTCCGTCACGATCGCCAAACAATCGGGCCCGTTGCGCGACGATGGGCCTGATCGAAGCGAGGGTGTTGTGGAGAGTGACGTTGAACAGCGCGCCGATGCGGAAAGCATCCGGCACAATCTGCAAGCGGTGAATGCCAGAATCGACGCGGCGTGTCGTCGGTGCGGGCGATCGCGCGACAGCGTCCGCCTTCTGCTGGCGACCAAAACCGTGCCGCCCGAGCGGATCCGCAGGGCGATCGAGGCGGGCTGCACCTTGATCGGTGAGAACAAGGTCCAGGAGTTCCAGCACAAGCACGCCGCGCTGGCGGATCTGGCGGTCGAACGGCATTTCATCGGGCATCTGCAGAGCAACAAGATCAACGATGTCCTGAAGTACGTGACCTGCATCCAGTCCCTGGATCGCCTGGACCACGCCGAGAAGCTGCAGGCACGTCTGCAGCGCGAAGGCCGTCGTCTGGATGTTCTGGTACAGGTCAACACCTCGAATGAAGCCAGCAAGTTCGGCATGGCGCCCGAGGCGGTCATCGGGTTCGTCAGGGACATGACGCGGTTCGACTGCCTGACGGTGCGCGGCCTGATGACCATCGGGCTGCTGTTCAGCGAAGGCGAGCGGGCCCGCGACTGCCTGCGCCTGTTGCGCACGCTCTTCGACCGCCTCAAGAGTGAGGCGATCGACCGCGTCACGATGGATGTGCTGTCGATGGGCATGAGCCTCGACTATGAGCAGGCCATCGAGGAAGGCTCCACACTGGTGCGCGTCGGTACCGCAGTCTTCGGCAAACGCCCGACCCCCGACGGCTACTTCTGGTCCGAGAAGGATCGGTAGCGCCGCTGTCATCCTGAGCGTAGCGAAGGATCTTTTATGCAGTCCGCTAGCACGGGCGGTTCTCACCGAGGGATGGTGCGCCATCGGTGGTTCCGTGCGATAGGACCGCTCAAAGGATCCTTCGCTTCGCTCAGGATGACAGCGCGGTAGAATTTGGCATGACCTCACCGACGAACACACTGCATCTCCTCAATGCGCGCCTGCCCGACGGCGGATGCTGGACGCTCAGCCTGCGCGACAGCGTGATCGCGGCGCGGACACCCGCAGCCGATGCCAAGGCTCACGACACGCCAAGCCTCGATCTGGCCGGCGCGCTGGTCTTGGCCGCACCGGTCGACGGCCATGTGCATCTCGACAAGACGCTGTGGGGCGGACCGTGGATGCCGCACCAGGCCGGCGCTACCGTGCACGAGCGCATCGAGTGCGAGCGTCGCGTGCGCGGCGACGTGCGGCCATCCGTGGCCGAGCGGGCGGAGATCCTGCTGCGCCGCCTGATGGCCGCCGGCACGACGGCGCTGCGCACGCATGCCGATGTCGATGACGCGATCGGTCTTGCTCATGTCGAGATGCTGCTGGGCCTGCGCGAGCGGTTTGCCGCCGACGTCACGCTGCAGATCGTGGCGTTTCCGCAAAGCGGCGTGATGAGCCGGCCGGGTGTCGCTTCGCTGCTGGATGCGGCCATCGCGGCCGGCGCCGACCTTGTGGGCGGTCTCGATCCGCAGTCCATCGACGGCGATGCCGCGGGCCAGCTCGATGTCATCTTCGCGATTGCCCAGCGCCGCGGGGTCGGCATTGACATTCACCTGCACGACGCCGATCCGGACGGCAACGAACAGCTGCGGGATGTCGCGGCGCGCACCCAGGCGTCAGGCCTTGGTGGCAAGGTGACCGTCAGCCACGCGTTCAGCCTCGGCACATCTGACCGCAAGGACTTCGAACGCACCGCCGAGGCGCTGGCGCGCGCCGGCGTCAGTATCCTCACGAGTGCGCCGGGGGCGGCGCCCATGCCGCCGGTCAAAGCGCTGCTGGACGCCGGCGTCAGCGTCTTCGCCGGGTCGGACAACATCCGCGATACGTGGTCGCCGCTGGGCAGCGGCGATATGCTGGACCGGGCCATGCTGGTTGCCTGGCGCCAGGGATTTCGCCGCGATGCCGATTTGGCATTGGCCTATGACCTCTGTTCGCGTTTCGGGGCGAAGGCCCTGGGGCTGCCGTCGCGCGGCCTGGAGGTCGGCGATCGTGCCGACCTGATCGTCGTTGACGCCGACTCGCTGGGCGACGCCATAGCCCGGCGCCCACCCCGCCGACATGTCATCCGCGGCGGCGTCCGGGTCGGCGCCACCGGACGCTGATCGATCCCGACGGTGGGCGTGGAATAGGGAAGCCGCAAAGGTGTTACCCTTTGGGGCACGGGAAAGTCCGCCCACCCCGCAGCAGGGAGGATGCTCATGAAAAAGATCGCGATTACCGCCGTGGCGTTGATGCTGGGTATGGGATCGGCCTTCGCGTCGCACTGCCCGGCCGAGATGAAGAAGATCGACGATGCGCTGCCGTCGGCCAAGATCTCGGCCGACCAGATGACCGAGGTCAAGAAGCTGCGTGCCGATGGCGAAGCCCTGCACAAGGCCGGCAAGCACGGCGAATCCGTGGATACGCTGGAGAAGGCCAAGGCCATTCTCGGCATCAAGTAGCGCCACCAAATGCGTCATCCCGAGCGTAGCGAGGGATCTCCCGGGAAGGACGCACGATACGCCGATCGCAGGAGATCCCTCTCCTGAGCCTGTCGAAGGGGCGCTCGGGATGACGGGGTTCGACCGACGAGGCGCCAGCCGTACGGCCCGGCGCCTAGCGGGCCGGCATGATCTGGTGATAGATGATTTCGGCGACTCGCAGCAGGCGGTCCCGGTCGGTTTCGGCCGACACCGCATAGCCGAAGCCCTGGTCGATCCAATAGAAGCTGGCGACGCGGCCCTCG